>Ga0079997_114774_pt1 | contig 40537 bp, 47 predicted proteins | sample PerSpoCPS_CMetaG_FD_69200 | JGI IMG/M metagenome (GOLD analysis project Ga0079997, IMG submission 69200) | Archaeal communities from Yellowstone National Park, Wyoming, USA - Perpetual Spouter C (PS_C) MetaG (SPADES assembly) (version 2) | ecosystem: Environmental > Aquatic > Thermal springs >... | reverse complement strand
TGCCGGGGCCCCCATGCTGGCTTGGGCCAGCATGGGGTGGTATTACTGGGGCCCGCATGGGGAGGTATCACAGGGCGAGCCCCCCGGGAAGGGCCCTAAACCCCTCCCCCATGAGGAAGTCCGCCACCAGGTCCCGCACCTCCAGAGGGGCCTCCCAGGGCACCAGGTGGCCCGCCCCCTCCAGGGCGAAGCGGAGGGCCTCCCCCTTGGCGAAGTCCGCCACCTCCTTGCCGTAAAGGGGCGGGGTGAAGGCGTCCAGGGCCCCCTGGATCACCAGGACCCGGGCCTCAGTGCCCCGAAGCCAGCGCCGCTCGTCGGAAAGCCCCTCCAGAAGCTCCAGCCAGGCGTAAAGGCCCGCCTCGGTGAGCCCCTCCTTCCAAGCGGCGAAGATCTCCTCGCTCCCCACACTCAAGGGGCCGAAGAAGAGGGCCCGCCCCACCCGGGCGAACCCCTCCACCCCGCCCCGCTCCAGGCCGAAGCGCAGGGCGGAAAGCCGGGCGGCCAGGAAGGGGTCCTTGCGGAGCACCGGGGAGAGGAGAACCAGGCTTCTTGCCCCCTCCCGGAAGGCCACCTTCAGGGCCTCGAGGGCCCCTTCCCCAAAGGCCACCAGGTGAAGCCCCTCCTCCGAGGGGAGGTCCTCCAGAAAGGCGAGGCCGGAAGGGGGGGAAAGCGCCCCGCCGAAAAAGCGCACCAGGCCCACGCCCCCCTTTATACTCCAAGCCATGGACAAGGACGCCTTTCTGGCCAAGGAAACCCTGGACAAGACCCTGGGGGTGCGCTACCTGAAGGCGGAGAAGGACGAGGTGGTGGCGGAGCTTGCGGTCTCCCCCAGGGTCCACCAGCCCTTCGGCTTCCTCCACGGAGGGGCCACGGTGGCCCTGGCGGAGAGCGTGGCCAGCTTGGGGGGCTTCTTGAACTGCCCCCCAGGGTACGGGGCCTTCGGCCTGGAGATCAACTGCAACCACATCCGCAGCAAGCGGGAGGGCACCATCCGGGCCGTGGGCAGGCCCCTCCACGTGGGCCGCACCACCCAGGTCTGGGAGGTGAAGGTCTACGACGAGGAGGGGAAGCTTGTGGCCGCCAGCCGGTGCACCCTGGCCGTGGTGCCCCTAGAACCAGGAAAGTAGCCAGGAAAGCCAGTTGCCCCCGAGAAAGCCCTCGTCCCCCAGGGCCCACAGGTCCCGGTGGCGGTCCAGGCCCTGGGGGAGGGCCTCGAGGCCAAACCCCCCATCCCAGTCCGTGCCCAGCCCCACCCCCCTGGGGCCCAGGAAGGCCTCGGCGTGGGCCTTGTGCCGGAGGAAGGCGGCGAGGGGAAGCCTCTCCATCCCCCGCTTCCACCCTGCGTCCAGAAAGGCGTTGAAGGGGACCAGGCCCAGAACCCCGCCCCTCTGGGCCAGGGCCTTAAGGGCCTCGTCGGAGAGGTGGCGGGGCGTGGGGGTGAGGGCCCTGGCGTTGGCGTGGGTGGCGCACACCGGCCCCCCGTAGGCCTCCAGGGCGGGGAAGAGGGCCTCATCGGCCAGGTGGGAGAGGTCCAGGGCCACGCCCAGGTCCTCCATGGCCTTCAGGAGGGCGAGGCCCTTCGCCGTCAGGGGGCCGGGCTCGGCGTTGCCCCCGGCGTAGGCGTTTTTGGTGGCCCAGGTGAGGGAGAGGAGCCTGAGGCCCCTTTTCCTGAGGGGCGCCAGGGCCTCGGGCTCCGGCAGGAGGTGGGCCCCCTCCAAAAGGAGGACCAGGCCCGGGGTGCCGTCTTGGGGAAAGCGCTGCAGGTGGGCGAGGAGGTCTTCCCGCTCCCTCAGGATGCGCACCAAGCCCATCTTTTCCCAGGCCTCGTAGAGGGCGAGCTGGGCGTGAAGGGCCTCCTCCCAAGCCGCCAGGCCCCCCGCCCGGGGCTCCACGAAGAGGGTGGCGAAGGCGATGCCCACCCGGGCCTCCCGCAGGGAGGGGAGGGTCACCACCGGGGTGTCGGGGTGGGGGTCCCGTTGGCGCAGGGCCTCGAGGGGGAGGGTCAGGTCCCGGCCCAAGTCCAGGGCGTTATAGGCCAGGTCCAGGTGGGCGTCCACCAGGAAGGGGTCCACGGGGAGAGTCTACAATGGGAAAGATGCGGCCCGAAGAGCTTCCCCCCCTCCCGGAGGCCCCCGGGGTCTACCTATGGAAGCGGGGGGAGGAGGTGCTCTATGTGGGCAAGGCCAAGAGCCTCCGCGCCCGGGTGAAGAGCTACTTCCACGCCGAGGGCAAGGCCAGGCGCATCGCCGAGGAGGCCACGGCCCTGGACTTCATCGCCACCCGGGACGAGGTGGAGGCCCTCCTCCTGGAGGCCAACCTCATCAAGGCCCACCGCCCTCCCTACAACGTCCTCCTCAAGGACGACAAGCACTACCCCTTCCTCAAGCTCACCAACGAGCCCTTCCCCACCCTCTTGGTGGTGCGGCGGGTGGAGGAGGACGGGGCCAAGTACTACGGGCCCTTCCCCGAGGCCAGCGCCCTGCGCCGCATCAAGGCCCTCGTTGACCGCCTCTTCCCCTTGAGGAAAAACTCTGGCTACCCCATGAAAAGGAGGCGCTACCCCTGCCTCAACCACAGCATGGGGCGGTGCCTGGCCCCCTGCGTGGGCCTGGCGGACCCCAAGGCCTACCAGGAGGTGGTGCGGCAGGTGGAGGCGGTCCTCGAGGGCCGGGTGGACGGGCTTCTTTCGGAGCTAGAGGCCAAGATGCGGGAGGCCGCGAGGAGGCTTGAGTTTGAGCGGGCGGCCGAGATCCGCGACCAGATAGAGGCCCTCAAGGCCTTCTTCTCCACGGCCCAGCAGGCCTTTGACCCAGAGATGGGCGACCTGGACTTCCTGGGCATGGCCCGGGCCGGGGCGCTTAGCGTGGTCCAGCTCTACCAGGTGCGCTCCGGGCGGATCCTAGGCCGCATCAGCCGGGTGGTGGAGAAGGAGGAGGCCACCGACGAGGAGATCCTCTGGGCCTTCCTCCGCGACCACTACCTGGAGGCCTCCCCCCTCCCTCCCCTGGTCCTCCTCCCCTTCCCCCTGGAGGACCTGGAGAGCCTGGCCGAGCTCCTCCGCCGGCGGGCGGGGAGGCGGGTGGAGCTCAGGGTCCCCAAGCGGGGCGAGAAGCAGAGGCTCTTAGAGCTGGCGGAGAAGAACGCCCGCCTGGCCCTGGAGAGCGAGCTCAAGCTTCTGGAGAGGCGGGGGGACCACCCGGGGCTCAAGGCCCTCCAGGAGGTCCTGGGCCTGGACAGGAGGCCCTTCCGCCTCGAGGGCTACGACGTGAGCCACCTCCAGGGCGAGGCCCGGGTCTTCTCCATGGCCGTCATGGAGGGGGGAAGGCCCAAAAAGGCCGAGTACCGCAGGATGCGCCTCAGGGCCGGCAACGACGACTACGCCGCCATGGAGGAGGGGGTCTTCCGCCGCTTCACGGGAAGCCTCAAGGAGATGCCCCTCCCCGACCTCCTCCTCATTGACGGGGGCCTAGGCCAGGTGCGGGCGGCCATGCGGGCCCTGGAGCGGGCGGGCCTCCGCCTGCCCCTGGTGGGCCTGGCCAAGAAGGAGGAGGTCCTCATCACCCCCGAGGGACGGGAGATCCGCCTCCCCCTCACCCACCCCGCCCTGAGGCTCCTCATCCACCTCCGGGACGAGGCCCACGCAAACGGCCTCCGCTACCACCAAAAGCGCCGCGCCCAGGAGGCAGGCCCTCCACCTTGCGGAAGGTGGCGCTGTCCAGGCCGGCGATGAGGACGCTCCCGTCCCCAAGGAGAAGGGCGGTGAAGCTCCCGCCCCCCACGGCGAGACGGACCCCCGTGAGGACCCTTTGCGGCCTGGGGCTGGACTCCACCGTGCCCGTCCCCAGCTGGCCCGAGAGGTTGCTGCCCCAGGCGTAGAGCTCCCCGCTTTGGGTCCAGGCCAGGCTGTGGAAGTAGCCCGCCCCCACGCCCACCACCGGGGGCAGGCCCTCCAGGGGGGCAAACCGGTTCCGGCCCCGGCGGGAGCCATCCCCCAGCTGCCCCTCCTCGTTGCTGCCGGCGGTGTAGACCCGGCCGTCCAGGCCGAGTACCAGGGTGTGGCTGTACCCGGCGGCCACCCCCCGGGCCTTCAGGGGAAGCTCCACCGGCTTCCCCTTGGTGGCAAAAGTCCCGTCGCCCAGCTGTCCCCTCTCCCCGTTGCCGAAGGCCAGCACCAGGCCGCCCTCCAGCAGGGCCAGGGAGTGCAGGTTGCCGGCGGCCACCTCCAAAACCCCCTCCAGGACCCGCACCGGCTTAGAGCGGTTCAGGAAGGAGCCATCCCCAAGCTGGCCATCGTAATTCCAGCCGAAGGCGTAAAGCCTCCCCTGTATAACCGCCAGGCTGTGCCCCTGCCCCCCCGCCAGAAGGCCCTGGGCCAGGGCCACGCCCCAAAGGAACCACGCCCAAACCCACCTTCCCATGGTAGCTCCAGTTTACCTCCCCATCCCCATCCCCGCAAAACCCCAAAGGCCGGGTATGATGACCCCCTGATGGTGCGCCGCGCCCTGGAAGAGGCCATTCACGCCGCCCTCAAGGAGATGGGCCTGGACCTCCGCCTCAAGGTGGCCAAGGCCCCTAAGGACAAGCCCGGGGACTACGGGGTTCCCCTCTTCGCCCTGGCCAAGGAGCTGAGGAAGCCCCCCCAAACCATCGCCGAGGAGCTTAAAAGCCGCCTGGAACTTCCCCCCTTCGTGGAGGAGGCCATCCCCGTGGGGGGGTACCTGAACTTCCGCCTGCGGACGGAAGACCTCCTCGAGGAGGCCCTCCGCCCCAAGGGGCCCTTCCCCAAACGGGAGGGCCTGGTCCTCATTGAGCACACCTCGGTGAACCCCAACAAGGAGCTTCACGTGGGCCACCTCCGGAACATCGTCCTGGGGGACAGCCTGGCCCGCATCCTGGATTACGCTGGCCGCGAGGTCCTGGTCCTCAACTACATAGACGACACCGGCCGCCAGGCAGCGGAGACCCTCTTCGCCCTGAGGCACTACGGCCTCACCTGGGACGGGAAGGAGAAGTACGACCACTTCGCCGGCAGGGCCTACGTGCGCCTCCACCAGGACCCCGAGTACGAGAAGCTTCAGCCCGCCATTGAGGAGGTCCTCCACGCCCTGGAGCGGGGGGAGCTGAGGGAGGAGGTGAACCGCATCCTCCTGGCCCAGATGGCCACCATGCACGCCCTGGCCGCCCACTACGACCTCTTGGTCTGGGAGTCCGACATCGTGCGGGCGGGGCTTCTCAAGAAGGCCCTGGCCATCTTGGAGCAAAGCCCCCACGTCTTCCGGGCCACGGAGGGCAAGTACGCCGGGGCCCTGGTCATGGACGCTAGCCCCTTCATCCCGGGCCTCGAGGACCCCTACTTCGTCCTGGTGCGCTCCGGCGGGGCCGCCACCTACTACGCCAAGGACATCGCCTTCCAGTTCTGGAAGATGGGCCTTCTGGAGGGCCTCCCCTTCCGCCCCTACGAAAACCCCTACTACCCCCACCTCAGGACCAGCGCCCCCGAGGGGGAGCCCTACACCCCAAGGGCCCAGGAGACCATCAACGTCATTGACGTGCGCCAGAGCCACCCCCAGGCCCTGGTGCGGGCCGCCTTGGCCCTGGCGGGCCGCCCGGACCTGGCCCAGCGGGCCTTCCACCTGGCCTACGAGACCGTCCTCCTGGAAGGCAAGCAGATGTCGGGGCGGAAGGGCCTCTCGGTGAGCGTGGACGAGGTCCTGGAGGAGGCCAGGAGGCGGGCCCTGGCCGTCATCGGCGAGAAGAACCCCGACCACCCCGACAAGGAGGAGGCGGCCCGGATGGTGGCCCTGGGAGCCATCCGCTTCGCCATGAGCAAGACCGAGCCCAGAAAGCAGATAGACTTCCGCTACCAGGAGGCCCTCTCCTTTGAGGGGGACACGGGGCCCTACGTCCAGTACGCCCACGCCCGGGCCCACGCCATCCTGCGCAAGGCGGGGGAGTGGGGCCCCCCGGACCCCGCCCAGGCCACCCCCTACGAGCGGGAGCTGGCCCTGGCCCTCCTGGACTTTGAGGAGGCGGTGCTGGAGGCCGCCGCGGAAAAGAGCCCCCACGTCCTGGCCCAGTACCTCCTGGACCTGGCGGCCGCCTGGAACGCCTACTACAACGCCAAGGAGGAGGGCCGCCCCGCCACCCCCGTCCTCACCGCCAAGGAAGGCCTTCGGGAGCTCAGGCTGGAGCTGGTGAGAAGCCTTCAGGAAACCCTCAAGACCGGCCTCGGCCTCCTGGGCATCCCCGCCCCTGAGGTAATGTAAGGGCATGGGCCGCCCCGTCTTCCTTGGCCTCCTTCTCGCCTTGGCCCTCGCCCTGGGCCAGCGCCTCACCGCCCCCGAGGAGGTGGCCCGGAGCCAGGTCATCAAGAGGGCCCTCCCCGCCGTGGTGCGCATCCAGGGCACGGCCCCCGCCGCCGACGGCGGGACCGTGGGCACGGGCTTCTTCGTGAGCCCCTTGCGGGTGGTCACCAACTACCACGTGGTCCAGGACCTCTCCGACCTCACCATCCGCCTTTACGATGGCCGCGCCTTCCCCGCCGAGCGCTTCGCCGTGGACCCGGGGATAGACCTGGCCCTCCTCACGGTGAAGGGCGTGCAGGCCCCGGCGGTCCTGAGCTTTAACCGGGCCTCTCCGGAGAGCCTTCCCCTGGGGATGGGCCTGGTCCTGGTGGGTTTTCCCTATGGCCAAGGCCCCCTGGCCTCCTCCGGCATCCTGGCCGGGGTGGGCCCCCTCGAGGTCCCCACCCCCGACCCCAGCATCGGGGCCGAGGTGGGGGCGTACCTCTTCACCGACGCCCCCCTCACCGTGGGCAACTCGGGAAGCCCCCTCCTGAACCTCCAGGGGCAGGTGATGGGCGTGGTGGCCGACGTGGTGGGCGGCCCCTCGGGGGTGGGGGGGATCGGCGTGGCCATCCCGGGGGAGCTGGCGGCCCAGAGCGTGGAGGACCTGGAGCGCTTCGGCATCCCCCAGAGGGGGTGGCTGGGGGCGAGCCTGGTCTCCCTGGAGGAGCTTCCCCCGGTGCTCCTAAGGGCCCTGGGCCTCACCACCACCCAGGGGGCCATGGTGGACCGGGTGGAGCCGGGTAGCCCCGCCGCCCGGGCCGGCCTCAGGGGGGCCCAGCGGGACGCCCAGGGCCGGCTTCTGGCCCTGGGGGACGTGATCCTGGCCATCAACGGCAAGCCGGTCAAGGACAAGGCGGAGGTGGTGCGGCAGATCGCCCGCTTCCGCCCGGGGGACCGGGTGCGCCTCACCCTCTGGCGGGAGGGGCGCCGCCTCGAGGCCACCCTGGTCATGATGGCCCGTCCCCGGAGGTGAGGCGTGTACCTGGCCGTGGAAGGACCCATCGGGGTGGGCAAGACCACCCTGGCCCGGCTTCTTTCGGAGGCCCTGGGGGCCGAGCCCCTTTTGGAGGTGGTGGAGGAAAACCCCTTTTTGCCCCTCTTCTACCAGGACCGGCGGCGCTACGCCTTCAAGGTCCAGGTCTTCTTCCTCCTCTCCCGCTTCCGCCAGCTTGCCCCCTTGCGCCAAAAGCCCCTTTTCGGAGGCGTGGTGGCCGACTACCTCCTGGACAAGGACCCCATCTTCGCCAGCCTCAACCTGGAGGGCCCGGAGTGGGACCTCTACCTGGAGCTCTACCGGGAACTGGCCCCAAAGGTGCCCCCGCCCGACCTCACGGTCTACCTGAGGGCCCCGGTCCCCGTCCTCCTAGAGAGGATCGCCCGGCGGGGCCGCCCCTTTGAGCGGGGCATGGACCCCGCCTACCTGGAGGCCCTCTCCGAGGCCTACGAGCGCCACTTCGCCCGCTATCCCCACCCCCTTCTGGTCCTCGAGGCCGACGCCCTGGACTTCAGCCCCACCGGCCCCCACCGGGAAGCGGTGGTGGCCCTGGTCAGGGAACACCTGGCCCAGAAGAGGCCCTGATGTACATCGCCATCGCCGGCAACATCGGCAGCGGCAAGAGCACCCTCACCGCCCTCCTGGCCGAGGCCTTCGGCCTCAAGCCCGTCTACGAGGCGGTGAGCGAGAACCCCTACCTGGAGGACTTCTACCGGGACATGGCGTCTTACGCCTTTCACTCCCAGGTCTTCTTCCTGGCCCGGCGGGTGCGCCAGCACCTTTTGGAGGTGAACGGCAACCCCCGGGTGGTCCAGGACCGCACGGTCTACGAGGACGCCTTCGTCTTCGCCAAGAACCTCCACCGGGAAGGCTTCCTCTCCCGGCGGGACTGGGAGACCTACATGGACCTCTTCCAGAGCGTCTCCCCGGCCCTCAGGAAGCCCGACCTCCTCATCTACCTGCGGGCGAGCCTCCCCACCCTGAAGGCCAGGATCGCCAAACGGGGCCGCCCCTTTGAAAGGCAGATCCCCGACCGCTACCTCCTCTCCTTGAACGCCCTCTACGAGGACCTGATGGCCTCCTGGAACCTGTCCCCGGTGGAGGTGGTGGAGGCCGACCGCCTGGACTTCGTGGAAAGGGAGGAGGACCGCATGGCCCTTCTGGAGGCGCTAAAGCGGAGGCTTGGCCCATGACCCTCAAGGAGCTTTTCGCCCCCCTGGGCCAGGAGGCCCCACCCCTGCCCGTGCGGGGCCTCACCCAAGACTCCAGGCGGGTGGAGCCCGGCTTCGTCTTCGTAGCCGTCCCCGGCGTCCCCCTCCCCCACCGCAGGCCCCTGGACGGGCACGCCTTCATCCCCGAGGCCCTCAGGCGGGGGGCCATCGCCGTGGTGGGGGAACAGGACCTCACCCTCCCCGTCCCCTACGCCCGGGTGGCCGATAGCCGCCAGGCCCTGGCCCTCCTGGCCCGGCGCTTTTACGGGGAGCCGGACCGCGCCTTGAGGCTTTTTGGGGTCACGGGTTCCAAGGGGAAGAGCACCACGGCCTTCCTCCTCCACCACCTCCTGGAAGAGGCCACCCTCCTCTCCACCGTGGGCCTCCGCCTGGGCGGGGAGGCCAGGCCCCCCATCGGCCACTTCACCACCCCCGAGGCCCCCGAGGTCTACGCCTTCCTGAGGGAGGCCGCCGATAGGGGCCTGAGGGAGGCCGTTCTTGAGGTCTCCAGCCACGCCCTGGCCCTCAAGCGGGTGGAGGGGCTCACCTTCCGGGTGGGGGTCTTCGTCAACTTCTACCCCGACGACCACCTGGACTTCCACGGCACCCCCGAGGCCTACTTCAACGCCAAGGCCCTCCTGGTGGAGCGCTCGGACCTGGCCGTCTTAAATACCAGCCTGCCCCACCTGGAAAGGCTTCGCCAGAGGCCCCACCTCCTCTTCGGGCCGGGAGGGGAGGTGTGGGCGGAAGGGGTGCGGGAGGAAGCGGGCCTGCGCTTCACCCTCCACACCCCCTGGGGGAAGGGGGAGGTTCACCTCCCCCTCATCGGCGCCCACAACGTGGAAAACGCCCTGGCCGCCTCGGCCGCCGCTTTGGCCGCGGGGGTTCCCCTAGAAAAAGTCCTTGAGCGCCTTTCCGGCTTCCCGGGGGTCCCGGGCCGGATGGAGGTGGTGCAGGAAAAACCCTTCCGGGTGGTCATAGACTTCGCCCACACCGGAAAAAGCCTGGAGGCGGCGCTCAGGACCCTTAGGCCCACCACCCAGGGGCGGCTTCTCCTCGTGGTGGGGGCGGCGGGGGAGAGGGACCCGAGAAGGCGGGAGGACATCGGCCGGGTGGCGGCCCGCCTGGCCGACAAGGCCTTCTTCACCGAGGAGGACCACCGCACCGAGGACCTAGGGGCCATCCTCGAGGCCATGGCCCGGGCGGCCGCGGCGGAAGGGGGGCGTTTTGAACTGGTCCCCGACCGGGAGGAGGCCATCTTGAAGGCCATCCTGGAGGCCCAGGAGGGGGACACGGTGCTCCTTGCGGGCAAGGGGCACGAGGCCACTCTGGAAAGGGGCCGGGAAGCCCTGCCCTGGAACGAACGGGAGGTGGCCCTGAAGGCCCTAAGGCTCAGGGCAGAGGCTGAAGGCTCCTCGCCCCGGGAAGGGGGGGCTTGAGGGCGGAAAGCCACTGGGCGAAGGCCTCGAGGCCCCTTCGGTACATGGCCTGGCGCTTCTCCTTCTTGCCCCGCCCCTCCACGGGCGGCACCAGGCCCCAGTTGGCGTTCATGGGCTGGAAGTTCTCGGGGTTGGCCGTGGCCAGGAAGCGGACCAGCCCTCCCAGCATGCTGGCCTCAGGGGGGACCAGAGGCTCCAGGCCCAAAGCCCGACGGGCGGCGTTCAGGCCGGCCAAAAAGCCCGTGGCGGCGCTTTCCAGATACCCCTCCACCCCCGCCAAGACCCCGGCGGCGAAAAGCCCCTCCGCCTCCTTGAACTCCAGGGTCTCCCCTAAAAGCCTCGGGGCGTTCAGGTAGGTGTTGCGGTGCATGACCCCGTAGCGGACGATCTCGGCGTTCTCTAAACCGGGGATCATCTGGATGAGGCGCTTCTGCTCGGGCCACTTGAGGCCGGTCTGGAAGCCCACCAGGCTCCACATCCGCCCCTCCTTGTCCTCCTGGCGAAGCTGCACCACGGCGAAGGGCTCCTTTCCCGTCCTGGGGTCCTTGAGGCCCACGGGCTTCATGGGGCCGTAGAGGAGGGTCTGGTACCCCCTCCGCCCCAGCTCCTCCACGGGCACGCAGGCCTCAAAGTACTGGAGGTTCTCCCACTCGTGGGGGGAGGAGGCCCTTGGCGTTGGTCTCCCCCTCCCCGCCCAAGGAGTTGGAGCAGACGATCTCGGCGAAGCGGTCCGTGGCGTGGGCCGGGGTCATGCGCTTAGGGCGCATCTCAAAAAGCCGCACCGGCACGCCCATGCGAAGAAGAGTCCAGGCGGCCTCGCTCCCCGCAAGGCCCCCGCCCACCACGTTCACCCGTTCCATCCTTTAGATGGTAGCACCGGAAGGGCCTTCGGGAAAGTATAATGGCCCCTATGGTGCGGCACCGGTTCCGGGTGGAGGAGGTTCTGGCCCTGGCCAGCCTCCACCCCGAGGCCCGCCTGGAGCTTCTGGACGGCGAGGTCTACGAGATGACCCCCCCTTCCAGCCAGCACGCCGGGCTCCTAGACTGGCTCCTCCACGCCCTAGCCCCCAAGGTCCAGGGCCTGGCCCAGATCCGGGTGCAAAGCCCCCTTTACCTCTCCCCCCACAGCCTGCCCCTCCCCGACCTCCTCCTCCTTAGGCCCCGGGAGGACTTCTACACCCAGGACCACCCCCGCCCCAAGGACGTCCTCCTCCTGGTGGAGGTGAGCCTCTCCACGGAGGCCTGGGACCGGGAGAAAAAGCTTCCCCTCTACGCCGAGGCCGGGGTTCCCGAGGTCTGGCTCCTCACCCATAAGGCCCTTCAGGTCTTTAGGAGGCCGGAGGGGAGGGTCTACGGGGAGAGCTTCGCCGTGGCCAGGGGGGAAAGGGTGGCCCTCCTCCTCCCCCAGGCCGAACTCCTCTACCATCCCCCCCTATGAGCCTGGCCAAGCGCATCATCCCCTGCCTGGACGTCCACGCCGGCCGCGTGGTGAAGGGGGTGAACTTCGTCAACCTCCAAGACGCCGGGGACCCGGTGGAGGCCGCCCGGGCCTACGATGAGGCCGGGGCCGACGAGCTCGTCTTCCTGGACATCTCCGCCACCCTCGAGGAGCGGGCCATCCTCCTGGAGGTGGTGGCCCAGGTGGCCGAGAGGGTCTTCATCCCCCTCACCGTGGGCGGGGGGGTGAGGAGTCTCCAGGACGCCAGGAAGCTCCTCCTGGCGGGGGCCGACAAGGTGAGCGTGAACTCGGCGGCGGTAGGGCGGCCCGAGCTCATCGCCGAGCTCGCCGACCACTTCGGCGCCCAGGCGGTGGTCCTGGCCATAGACGCCCGGTGGCGGGGAGACTTCCCCGAGGTCTACGTGGCCGGGGGCCGAATCCCCACGGGCCTCCACGCCGTGGAGTGGGCGGTGAGGGGGGCGGAGCTTGGGGCCGGGGAGATCCTCCTCACCAGCATGGACAAGGACGGCACCAAGGAGGGGTACGACCTGAGGCTCACGAAGATGGTGGCCGAGGCGGTGAACGTGCCCGTCATCGCCAGCGGGGGGGCGGGGCGGATGGAGCACTTTCTGGAAGCCTTCCAGGCGGGTGCCGAGGCCGCTTTGGCGGCCAGCGTCTTCCACTTCGGCGAGATCCCCATCCCCGGGCTCAAGGCCTTTCTGGCGGAGCGGGGCCTCCACGTGCGGCTAGACTGAGGGGCATGGACCTTACGGCGGTGCGCTTTGACGAAAGGGGCCTGGTGCCGGTGGTGGTCCAGGACGCCCGCACGGGGGAGGTCCTGACCCTGGCCTACGCCAACCGGGAGGCCCTCGAGGAGACCTTGCGGACGGGGCAAAGCGTCTTCTACAGCCGAAGCCGAAAGAGCCTCTGGCGCAAGGGGGAGACCTCGGGGAACGTCCAGGAAGTGGTGGAGGTCCTCCTGGACTGCGACGGGGACGCCGTGGTCTACCGGGTGATCCCCAAGGGCCCCGCCTGCCACACCGGCGAGAGGACCTGCTTCCACCGCCCCCTGCTAGGGGGCAGGAAGGACCTGGGCTTCGCCCTGGGCCAGGTCTACGCCACTATCCTGGAGAGGCTTAAGACGCTTCCCGAGGGGAGCTACGTGGCCAGGATGCACCAGGCGGGCCTGGACCGCATCCTGAAGAAGATCGGCGAGGAGGCGGGGGAGGTCATCATCGCCGCCAAGAACGGGAATCCCGAGGAGATCCGGTGGGAGGCGGCGGACCTCCTCTTCCACCTCCTCCTCACCCTGGCGGAGACGGGACTCACCCTCGAGGACCTGGCCGAGACCCTCCTAAAGCGGCACCAACCCAAGGAGGCTAGCGGTTGAGCCAGAGGCGCCTCAGGAGCCTGGCCTCTAGGTAAACGAGGCGCACCAGGCCGAGAAGGTAGGCCAGAAGGCCCCTCCGCTTTAAGCGGCGCAGGTACCTCTTCCTAAGGAGCTTCCGGTAAGCCTCCGGCCCTCCCGCCTGCAGGGCTTCCATGGGCCCATTATAACGTTCCTGGTATAGTGGAAGCATGGAAATAGAACGCCGCTTGGTCCTGGAGGTGGTGCGGGTCACGGAGCAGGCCGCCCTGGCGGCGAGCCGCCTGGCGGGCAAGGGGGACAAGGAGGCCGTGGACGAGGCGGGCACCGAGGCCATGCGCCGGGTCCTCAACGAGCTTCCCATCAAGGGCACCGTGGTCATCGGCGAGGGGGAGATGGACGAGGCCCCCATGCTCTACATCGGCGAGGTCCTGGGGGCGGGGGGCCTCGAGGTGGACATCGCCGTGGACCCGGTGGAGGGGACCACCACCGCCGCCAAGGGCCTGCCCAACGCCGTCACCGTCATCGCCATCAGCGAGAAGGGCGGGCTATTCCACGCCCCCGACATGTACATGGAAAAGCTCATCGTCCCCCCGCCCGCCGCCGGCCTGGTGGACCTCACCTGGCCCGTGGCCGCCAACCTGAAGGCCTTGGCCCTGGCCCTCCAGCGCTCGGTGGAGGACCTGGTGGTGGTGGTCCTGGACCGCCCCCGGCACGAAGGGCTCATCCGGGAGATCCGGGAGGCCGGGGCCCGGGTCAAGCTCATCTCTGACGGGGACGTGATCGCCGCCCTGGCGGCCGCCATCCGGGGGACGGGGGTCCACGCCGTCATGGGCATCGGCGGGGCCCCGGAAGGGGTTCTGGCGGCGGCGGCCCTCAAGTGCCTGGGCGGGGAGATCCAGGCCCGCTTCACCCCGCAAAACGAGGAGGAGCGGGCCCGCCTCAAGGCCATGGGCGGGGACGAGAACCGCATCTACCGCACCGAGGACCTGGCCCCGGGAAAGGAGATCGTCTTCGCCGCCACCGGCATAACCGACGGGGACATCCTCCAGGGAGTCCGCTTCTTCGGCGGCGGGGCCAGGACCCACTCCATCGTCATGGGGCACGCCACCCGCACCGTGCGCTTTATAGACTCCATCCATCTCTTTGAGACGGGCGCCCGGGTCACCATCCGGGTTTAAGTGCCCCGCCGCGGCGGGGGCCCAAAAAGGCGTATCCGGGTCTTTGGGTGTGGAAAAAGCGAAGGGCGGCCACTTAGACTGAAGGCGTGCCCCGGCGCACCTACACCGAGGCCGAGGCGGAAAGGCTCGCCCTGGACTTCCTTAAGGACGAGCTCAGGGCCTCGGTCTTCCTCCGCCGCTACGCCCTCCGGGACCGGGAGGGGAGGCTTCTGGAGGCCACCCCAGAGGAGAGATGACCCGCTACCGCATCGCCGCCAAGCCCTACCTCCCCTATCCCGGGGAGCGCCTGGCCCGCAGGAAAGGGCTTGGGGGGGAGTTTTACGAGCTCAGGCCCTACGCGGCAGGGGACGAGGTGCGCCGGGTCCACTGGCGGGCCTACGCCAAGACGGGGAGGCTCTACACCCGCCTGGAGACCGCCCCGGAAAGGGCCCGCTTCCGCCTCTTCCTGGACGAAAGCGAGAGCATGCGCCTCCACGGGAAGCTCCCCTACGCGGAAAAGGTGGCCTCCCTCCTCCTCAGGATCGCCCGCCAGGAAGACCCCCTGGCCCGCTTGGAGCGGGGCCTTCCCCGGGACCTCCGCCCGGGGAGGGGCGTGCTCGTCCTCCTCACCGACGGCCTGGACCCCCTGCCCTGGCCCAGGCTCCTCCCCAGAAGGGTGGTCCTGGTCCAGATCCTATCCTCCCTGGAGCTGGACCCGCCCCTGGAGGAGGCCCTTCTTAGGGACGTGGAAACCGGGGAGGCCCTCCCCGTGGGGAGGGAGGAGGTGGAGGCCTACAAGAAGGCCCTGGCGGAGCACCTCAAGGGCCTTCGCCTCCTCGCCCTCCTCCGGGGGCGGTACGCCCTCCTCAAGGCGGGGGAAGCCCCCCTGCCGGGCCTCCTACGCCAGGGCGTTCTGGAACTCCTCTAGCCCCAGGGCCCTTAGCCGCCCGGCGTCCACCCCCTCTTCCCAGCCCGCCAGGTGGCGGTAGGCCTCTAGGGCCCTCTGGAAGGCCTCCTTGTCCAGGCGGGCCTCGGGGTTTCCCTTGCGGAAGGGCTGGAAGAAGCGCTCAGGCAGGCGGTCCTCCTCAGGGGAGACCCCCTCCCGCAGGTTGAAGAGCCGGGTGAGCTGGAGCGTCCTCTCCCCCACCAAAAGCATCTCCTCCGGGGAGAGCCAGAAGCCCGTGGCGGCGTGAAGGGCCTCCCGCCACTCCTCGGGGGTCCAGGGAACGAAGTCGCACATCACCAGGCTGTTGACGAAGCCCCGCTCCCGGGTCTTGGTCCAGAGCATCCGCACCTTGGCCTCGGAGAGGTCCTCTACGGGGAGGGGAGCGAAGTCCTCCCCGTAAAAGCGGAGCTCCATGAGGGCCTTCCCCTCCTTGGTGTAGGCGGTGTCGTGGAGGTTGTGGTTGTGGTCGGCGCCCGTGGGGCTCACGGCGTAGCCCACGCCCAGGGCCCGCTTGTACCGGGGGTCGTGCATGGGTACCTCCTGCCCCTTGACGTGCATGGCCAGTTCCGGGTGGCCGATGGCCTCGGCCAGGCGCCTGGCCCCCAGGGCCAAGAGGGCCCCAAGCCGCCCCTCCTTCCGGGCCAGGCGCTCAATGGCGGCGATAAGGGCGTCCCCGTTGCCGAAGCGGAGGCCAAGCCCTTCGTCATCCAAAAATCCCCGCTCCACTGCCTCCATGGCGCAGGCGATGGTCACCCCCACCCCGATCACGTCTAAGCCGTACTGGTTGCAGAGGGTGTTGGCCTTGGTAACGGCGTAGGGATCGGTGACCCCGCAGGTGGAGCCCAAAGCCCCCAGGCCCTCGTACTCGGGCCCGCCGTACTCGGGGCGGACGTCGTACTTGCCGGTGCCCTCAATCTTCACCACCTGCTTGCAGCGGATGACGCAGGCGTAGCAGGTGTCCCGGCCGATGCGGATACCGAGAGCGTCCAAGCTGGTGCCGTCCAGGGCCTCGGCCCCCTCCAAAAAGCCGTCCAGGAAGTTGTGGCTGGGGAGGACGCCCCTCAGGTTGAAGGGGCGCACCGCGCCCACCGTCCCCATGGTGACCAGGCCCGCCGCCCTTTCCATGCGCTCCTTGGCCATGCGGCGGGCCAGCTCCTTAAGGCGGGCAGGGTCGTGGTAGGCGGGGAGGGTCTCCTTGCTGGCCCGGGCAGAGACCGCCTTCAGGCCCTTGGCCCCCATGACCGCCCCCAGGCCCCCCCGCCCGGCGAAGTGGGCCAGGTCGTGGATCACGTTGGCGATGAGGACCCCGTTCTCCCCCGCCAGGCCAATCTGGGCGACGCGGGTGCCGGCACCGTGGACCTCCTTGATGAGGGCCTCCACCTCGAGGGGGTCCTTCCCCCAGAGGTGAAAAGCGGGGTGGATGGCCACCTCTCCCCCTTCCACGTGCAGGTAGACCGGGCTTTCCGCCTTTCCCAGGACCACCAGGGCGTCCAGCCCGGCGTTCTTGAGCTCGGCCCCGAAGAAGCCCCCGCCCTCGGCGTCCCCGTAGCCTCCGGTGAGGGGGCTTTTGGCGGCCACGGTGTTGCGCCCCGAGCCGGAGATGGGGGTGCCGGTGAGGACCCCGGGGGCGAAGACCAGGGCGTTCTCGGGGCCCAGGGGGTCCGCCCCCTTGGGCACGTGCTTGAGGAGGAGGTAGGCCGCCAAAGCCCGCCCCCCCAGGTACCTGCGCCAGAAGGCCTCGCCGTAAGCCTCGTACCAGACCTTCCCCCGGGAGAGGTCCACGAAGGCCACCCGGTCGTGATATCCCTTGGGCATGGGTCAAGTATAAACCCGCCCGGGAGACCGGGCGGGGAAGAAGGATGTACCCTAGCGGGTCTTGCCGGAGAGGAGGTCCTCGGCCAGCTTCTGGGCCTTGTCCAGGGCGACCTTGGGGTCCGCCTTGTTGAGGATGGCTTCCTTGATGGCCTGGCCCAGGATGTCAAAGCGGATCTGCTCCCACTCGGCCAAAGCGGGCTCAAACTTGGCGTAGCGGGCCTGGCGGACGATGGTGGCGTAGTCGGGGTTCTCGGCCACGTAGGCCTGGTAGACGGGGTCCTTCAAGGCCCCCTCGGTCACGGGCACGTAGCCGGTGGCGGTGGCGAAGACCGCCTGGGCCCTGGGGGAGATGACGAACTGGAGGAAGTCCTTGGCCACCGCCTGCTCCTCCTTGCTGGCCTGGCGGAAGACCACCAGGTTGGTCCCCTGCACCAGGCCATAGCCCGGCTGCCCCTTGGCCCGGCCCGGCAGGAGGGCCACGCCCAGGTCAAACTTGGCCCCCTGGCGGTAGTAGGTGTAGCCCGCCGAGGTGTCCACGCTGAAGGCGTAGGGGCCCGAGCCCAGGTTCTGGTTGATGTAGCCGGAGGTGATGGCCTTGGCCCAGCCCTCCTTCACCCCGTTCTGCAGAAGGGTGAGGGCCTCCACCGCCTCCTTGGAGTTCAGGACCAGCTTGCCGTTTTGCAGGTAGCTTCCCCCCAGGTTGAAGAAGAAGTAGGCGAAGGTGGAGGCGTCCGGCTGGAACCAGTAGACAGGCCCGCCCTCCGCCTGGGAGAGCTTCTTGGCCGTGGCCACGAACTCCTCGAGGGTCACCGGCACCCGGGCCCCGTGCTTCTTCAGGAGGTCCTTGTCGTAGTAAAGGACCTGGATGCTCTTGTTGAAAGGCACCCCGTAGACCACCCCGCCGAAGCGGACGGCGTTCAAGAAGGCCAGGTTCACCCCCTGGAGCCTCACCCCCAAGGACTCAATGGGGAGAAGGGCCTTGGCCTCGAGGTAGAGGGCGATGTTGTTCTCGTAGGCCTGGGCCATGGCCGGCACCTTGCCGGCGGCGAAGGCCGCCTTGATCTTGGTGGAGAGGTCCCGGTAGCTCCCCTGGGGCACGGGGCGCACGCACCGCCCCTGCTGGCCCTTGTTGAACTCCACCACCAGGTTCTCCAGGGCCGCCTTGGGCGCTCCCCCGGTGAAGCCGTGCCAGAGCTCGGCCACCACCTTGGCCTTGGCGCACTGCTCCTTGATGACGTCCTCCGGCTTGGCCTGCTGGGCGAGGGCCAGACCCAAAACTGCCGCCAGCAACAAGATCTTTCGCATACAAAACCTCCGGGGAAGAGTATACCGCCCCAAATCAGAAGGCGGTCAGCCTCACTTGAGGCCGGAGCGGGCGATGCCCTGGATGAACTGGCGCTGGGCCACGAAGTAGCCCAGGATCACCGGCAGGATCACGAAGGTGCTGGCGGCCATCAGGGCCCCGTAGTCCGAGCCGGCCTCGGAAACGAAGGCCTGCAGGCCCAGCTGGACGGTGCGCATCTCCGGGCTTTGGGTCACGATCAGGGGCCAGAGCAGGGCGTTGTAGGCCCCCAGGAAGGTGAAGATGCCGTAAGACACCAGGCCGGGAAGGCTCAGGGGCAGGGCGATGCGGAAGAGCTGGGTCAGATACCCCGCCCCGTCTATGCGGGCGGCGTCAAAGAGGTCCTGGGGCAGGGAGAGGTAGAACTGCCTGAGGAGAAAGATGCCGAAGACCGAGGCCAGCCAGGGGACGATGAGGGCGTAGTAGGTGTCCAACCAGCCCAGCCGCGCCAGGAGGACGTAGTTGGGGATCAGGAGCACCTCCCCCGGCACCATCATGGTGGCCAGAATCAGGACGAAGACCCCCTCCTTCCCCGGGAAGGGAATGCGGGCCAGGGCGAAGGCGGCCAAAGAGGCCAGGAAAAGGCCCACCGCCACCTGGGTGAAGGCGGTGAAGAAGCTGTTGAAGAAGTAGCGGCCCCAGGGCGCCGCTCGCCAGGCCTCGAGGTAGTTGTGGAAGACGTACCCCAGGGCCCCGGGCACGGCGTTCACCCACTCCAGGCGCCAGTCCTCCCCCTGGGAGCGGAGGGCATCCGGGGGAAGGGGGGGCTGGAGGGGCACCTCCTTGGGCCATAGGACCACCAGGGGCAAAAGGGAAAAGGCCCCCTTCGTGGTGTTGGTGAGGCGGACCACGTACCCCCCTTCTCGGTAGGTCACCTCCACCCGCGTCCCCTCAGCCTGGGGGTCGGTGAAGGCCCCGGGGGTCCTGGGCACCAGGGCCCGGGGCGGCTTCCCCTCGGGGGCGGGAAAGAAGAATTCCACGCTCCGCCCCGGGCCAAGCCCCCCCAGGAGGGGGCTATCCCCCAGCCGGGCCGCCTTCAGCCAGTTTTGGGGCTTCATCCTTTCGGGAAGCCAGATGGGCCTGGCCTGCAGGGCCTCCTGGGGACTTTTAAAGCTGGTGGCCAGCATCCAGTAAAAGGGAAAGGCCATGACCACCCCCCCGGCCAGGAGGACCAGGTGCACCAAAAGGGCGAAGCGCCTAGATCTCATAGTTCACCCGCCTTTCCAAAACCTTCCTCTGGAAGAGGGTCAGGGCCAGGATGAGGAGGAAGGTAACCATGGCGATGGCGCTGGCGTAGGAGAAGTCGGAGTCCCTGAAGCCCTTGTTGTAGAGGTAAAAGGCCAGGGTCAGGGTGTCCTGGAGCACCCCGCCCGTGGGGGTGAGGACGTAGACCTGGGTGAAGACCTGGAAGGCCCCGATGAGGCCCAGGGTGAAGAGGAAGAAGGTGGTGGGGGAAAGCAGGGGCCAGGTGATGAGGCGGTGCTGCTGCCAGAAGCTGGCTCCGTCCAGCTCCGCCGCCTCGTAGTACTCCCTGGGGATGGCCTGAAGCCCCGCCAGAAGGATGACCACCTGGTAGCCCAGAAAGTGCCAGACGCTCGTCAGCATCACGGCCACGAAGGCCACGCTGGGCCCGGCCCAAAAGCCCTGGACCTCCACCCCCAGGGGCCTGAGCAGGAGGGCGAAAACCCCGGTGGGCGTGTTGAGCCAGTCCAGGCCGGGAGTGGAGAGGAGCCAGTTCAGAAAGCCGAACTCGGGGTGGTAAATCCAGCGCCACACCGCCGCCGCCGCCGTGAGCGCGGTGATGTAGGGCAGAAAGTAGAGGGTGCGGTAAAGGCCCTGGAAGGCGATGCGGGTGTTGAGGAGGATGGCCACCACCGTGGCCAAAAGAAGCCCCGTGGGCACGGTGAAGACCACGTACCAGAAGGTGTTGGCCAAGGCCCGCCAGAAGAGGGGGTCGTGGAGGAGGATGCGGTAGTTCTCAAGCCCGGCGAAGGCCGCCGGGCGCAGGAAGTTGACCCGCTCAAAAAGGCTCAGGTAAAAGGCGTAAAAGGTGGGAAAGACGTGCCACACCAGGAGCAAAGCCAGGGCAGGCCAGACCAAGGCCCAGCCGTAAAGGGCCCCCTGGGCCTTCTCGGGCAGCCTGGGCCCCAGCGCCAGGGCGAAGAGGAGAGGCACCAGAAAGGGAGCGGGAGGAAACCAGGCCCCAAGGAGCCCAAGGAGCAGGGGAAGGTGCCAGAGGCCAAACCGGAGGGCGTAAAGGGCCAGGGCCCCGTAAAGCCCAAGCCCCAAGGCTGAAAGGTCCCTAGGGACGAACCCCAGGCGCTCGGCGTAAAGGCCCAGGGTGAGCAAAGCCCCCAGGGAGAGGAGGAGGTGAAGGGGGAAAACCCGCATTCCGAGACGGAGTATATAGGATGGGGAACGTGTGGACCCTCACCCTGGATACCGCCACCCCCTACCTCTCCCTGGGCCTCTTCCGCGGGGAGGAGGGCCTGGGGAGGGTGGTGCGGGTGGAAAGGCGGCACGAGGAGGTGCTCTTCGGCCTCCTGGACGAAACCCTGGAGGCGCTGGGGGCGAGGAGGGAGGAGATCGGGGCCCTGGTCCTGGGGGAGGGCCCGGGCTCCTACACCGGCCTGCGCATTGCCCTGGCGGCCGGGGAGGGCGTTGCTTTGGCCTTGGGGGCCAGGGTCTACGGTGTGAGCTCCCTCCTGGCCGCCGCCTGGCCCTATTTGGAGGAGGGGAAGCCCCTCACCCCCCTCTTCACCGCCCGAAACCGGCTCTACTACGGGGCCACTTACGTGAAGGAAGGCGGGAAGCCCAGAACCCTCACCCCTCCCACCCGGGTCCCCTTCCCCCTGCGGTGGGCGTAGACCAGGCCCAGGGGGGCCAGGACGAAGCCCATGTAGCTCAAGGGCAGGAGCATCTGGGCCAGGGCCTGGGCCGCCCCCTCCTCCTCGGCCACGGCCAGGAGGGCCATGGGTTTGCCCAGGTTGAGGAGGCCCTGGTTCTCCATGGAGGTCATCCGCTCCAGAAGGGCCTTCATCCGGGCGGAGGCGCTGAACCAGTAGACCGGGGTGGCGAAGACCACGGCGTCGGCGTTGAGGATCCGCTCCGCCACCCTGCCGAACCCGTCCCAGGGCCCCTGGACGCAGGCCTCGGGGCCGCAGGAGGCGGGGTCTAAGGAGTAGTTCCCCGCGCAGAGGGGAAAGGGGTGCTTCACCAGGTCCAGGCGCTCGGTCTCTGCCCCCTTGCGCCTGGCCGCCTCCAGAACCTCATCCAAAAGCTCCGCCGTAAACCCGTCGGTCCGTGCCGATGCGTTGACGCCGAGCACGCGTAAACCCATACTTATCACCCAGGCGCTAAACCGCCTTTAGTTTAGCACCCGCAAGGCTAGGGGCGGAAGGCCCCGGCCACAAACTCCCCCATGCCCCGGGCCTGGACGGAATAGCCCCGGAAAGACCCCTCCCCCACCACCGGGCCCTCCCAGTAGGCCACCCGGGTGGTCCGGGAGAGGATCTCCCCCTCCTGGAAGAGGGGCCTGAGCCTGAGGTCCAGCTCCGGGCCCCTAAGCCGCCAGAAGAGGGTGTAGGTGCGCCCCGAGGGGCTGGTCCAGGCCTCGAGGGGGACGAAGGCCAGCTCCACCGCCTCCGCCCGGCCCAGGGGGTCCACCCGGCTTCCCAGCACCTGGACCACCCGCCCCTCCCGGTCCTTCACCTGGTAGGCCATGAGCTCGGAGCCATCGGAGAGGTGGAGGCCAAACCAGTCCCAGGTGGCGGAAAGGCCGGAAAGCTGCTCCCCCCACTGGTGGTCCAGCCAGGCCTCCCCCTCTACCCCCTCCCCCAGGACCCGGCCCTGGGCCCGGGCCCGGGTGTAGGACTGGTAGTACATCCGCCCCGTCTCCTCGGTGCCCGAGTAGCCGGGCGGGTGGACCACGGGGGGCTTCAAGGGGAGGAAGAGGAGGTCCACCCCCTGGGCCAGGAGGCGGAAGCCCGTCCCCTCCCGGAGGAAGCGGAAGCCCGAGACCTCCAGCCTGGGGCCCGGCTCCGCCCGGCCCCTTGGCCCCAAGAGGTCCTGGTCCGAGGCCTCCAGAAAGCGCCGTTCGCCGGTGCGCAGGTCGGTGAGGGCCAGGTGGGCGGCGTGAAAGGCCCCGAAGAGGTTTCCCGGCAGGCCCAGGACGCGGTAGGAGGGCGGCGCGTAGGCCTTGAAGAAGGCGAAGTGGAAGGCGTAGGGGTACGCCCACCCCGAGGCGTACCACCACTCCAGCTGGGCGGGTTTGGGGTCCCAGTCCCCGGGGTCGGGGAGGCGGGCCGGGTCCACGCCCAGAAGGGCGGGAGCGCAGGCGGCGAGGAGGAACGCCAGGAGGAAGAGGCGCTTCATACCCTGCCCTGATTCTACCCACAAGCCCCGACGCCCCTCTGGTCCTTGGGTTACAGTGAGGCCCATGACCGACACCCACGCCCACCTGGACTTCCTGGAGCCCGAGGAGCTTCTGGAGGTAGAGGCCCACCTGGGGGAGCTCAGGGCCGTCCTCACCCTGGGCGTGGACCCAGGGCGCTGGGAGAAGACCCTGGCCCTGGCCCGGGGAAACGTCCACGCCGCCATCGGCCTCCATCCCACCAGCGCCCACCTCCTCTCCCCCGAGGTAGAGGCGGCCCTCCGGCACTACGCCCGGGCGGAAAGGGTGCGGGCCATCGGGGAGACGGGCCTGGACTACCACTGGACCCCGGAGACCAAAGGCGCCCAGTTCCGGGCCCTGGACCTCCAGGCGGCGCTGGCGGAGGAGCTTGGGCTTCCTTTGGTCCTCCACGTGCGGAGCAAGGACGGGAAGGCGGAAGAGGACCTGGCGGCCTGGCTTCGCCTCCACCGGCCTAAAAAGGTGGTCCTCCACGCCTATGGCGGCCACCCGGCCCTCGAGGAGGCGGGCTTAGAGGTGGGCGCCTACTTCAGCTTCGCCGGGCCCCTCACCTACAAGAAGAACGAGGCCTTGAGGGAAGCGGCCAGGCGGCTTCCCAAGGAGAAGCTTCTGGTGGAGACCGACACCCCCTTCCTCCCCCCGGAGCCCTTCCGGGGCCAAAGGAACCGCCCCCACTACGTGCACTACACCCTGGAAAGGCTGGCCCAGGTCCTAAGCCTCCCCTTCTCTGAGGCCGAGGCCCTCACCGACGAAAACGCCAGGGTATGCTTTGGCTGGTGAGACGTCTCCTTGTTCTTATCTGGCTTCTGGGCCTGGCCCTGGCCGCCCCCAGGCTGGTGGTGGAGCCGGACGACGGGGTAAAGCCCCTTCTTGACCTAATCGCCTCCGCCCAGAAGGAGGTCCTGGTGAAGATGTACCTCTGGACCCCAAGCCGCATGGACGTGGTGGAGGCCCTGGGCGAGGCGGTGAAGCGGGGGGTGAGGGTGCGGGTCCTCTTGGAGCGGGAGCCCTCCGGGGGACGGGTGGACCTCACCGTCTTCCAGGCCCTCAAGGACCGGGGCGTGGAGGTGCGCCTCACCACCCCCTTCCGCTTCGTCTTCGTCCACGAGAAGAGCCTGGTGGTGGACCGCAGGCTGGCCTGGGTGGGCACCATGAACCTGACCGGAAGCTCCTTCGCCGCCAACCGGGAGTACGCCGTGGTCCTGGACGACCCAAAGCAGGTGGCGGAGGTGGCCCGGGTCTTTGAGGCGGACTGGCAGGGCGAGCGCCTGGACCTCTCCCGGGCCCTCCTGGTCTGGGCCCCAAGCCGCACCCTCTCCGGGGTCAAGGAAGGGAACGCCCGGGAGGTCCTCCTCCGCCTCATCCAGGAGGCCAGGCGGGAGCTTTTCCTGGAGCACCAGGCCATGGCGGACCCGGAGGTCCTCGAGGCCCTGAAGGCCGCCATCAAGCGGGGGGTCAGGGTGCGCCTGGTAGGGAGCCCGGCCGAGGAGGGGGATACCTACTTCCTGGCGGGGGCCTTGGCCCTCAAGGAGGCGGGGGCCGAGGTGCGCTTCCTCCCCTCCCCCTACGTCCACGCCAAGGTCCTGGTGAGGGACGGGGAGGAGGCCCTGGTGGGAAGCCTCAACCTCAGCGCCAACAGCCTGAACGCCAACCGGGAGCTGGCCGTCCGCCTGGGGCCCGGCGAGGCCTTAAGCCGCCTCCTCGCCACCATGGAAAAGGACTTCGCCCAGGCCCTCCCCGAAAACCCCTTCGCCCTGCCCCCCGTGGAAGGGGTCATCCCCTGGCAGGAGGCCCCCAAGCACTACGGCCGCATCGCCACCGTGGAAGGGGTGATCGCCCGGGTGGAGGACCGGGGAAGCGTGGCCTTCCTCCACTTCGGCCAGGGGGAAAGCGACCTGAGGCTCGTGGTCTTCCCCCGGAGCTACGGGCTTTTCGCCCAGCCCTTCCCCCAGAGCTACCTGGGCAAAAAGGTGCGGGCCCGGGGGCGGATCGTCATCTACGCCGGCTACTACGAGATCGTCCTGGAGAACCCAGACCAGCTGGAGGTCCTGGATGGAGGCCCTTAAGGCCCTGGGCTACGAGGTGAGCCCCATAGAGGGGGGCTTCTACGCCGAGAAGCGCCGGGGAGGCGTGGTCTACCAGGTCTACTACTCGGAGGCGGGGGACCTGCGCCTGAGGAGGAAGCGCTTTCTCAAAGAGGAGGCCCGCCCCCTCACCCTGGCGGGGCTGGAGGGGGAGTGGACGGCCCGCTACGAGGTGGAGGAGAACTTCTTCGCCGTGGCCGACCCAAAGGACCTGCCCCACCTGGTCCTGGCCTTTGAGCGGCTTGACGCAAAGGGAGAGAGCCCCTAGACTTAGGGCCAACATGTGCCCTCGTTCTCTTAATGACGCCTAACAGGGGGGCGCCCAGGCCCCCCCGGCGAGCCGTGGCCGGGGGGGCTTCGCTTAAGGAGGAGAGGATGCGCGTCTTGGTCAAGGACCTACCGGCCCACGTGGGCCAAGAAGTGGAGCTTATGGGCTTTTTGCACTGGCGCAGGGACCTGGGCAAGGTGCAGTTCCTCCTCCTCAGGGACCGAAGCGGCGTGGTCCAGGTGGTGACGGGGGGAATGCGGCTACCCCTGCCCGAGTCCTCCTTTAGGGTCCGGGGTCTGGTGGTGGAAAACCCCAAGGCCCCGGGGGGCCTCGAGGTCCAGGCCAAGGAGGTGGAGGTCCTCTCCCCCGCCCTGGAGCCCACCCCGGTGGAGATCCCCAAGGAGGAGTGGCGGGCCCACCCCGACACCCTCCTGGAGTACCGCTACGTGACCTTAAGGGGGGAGAAGGCCCGGGCCCCCCTCAAGGTGCAGGCCGCCTTGGTGCGGGGCTTCCGCCGCTATCTGGACCGGCAGGACTTCACCGAGATCTTCACCCCCAAGGTGGTGCGGGCCGGGGCGGAGGGGGGGTCTGGCCTCTTCGGGGTGGACTACTTTGAGAAGCGGGCCTACCTGGCCCAGTCCCCCCAGCTTTACAAGCAGATCATGGTGGGGGTCTTTGAACGGGTCTACGAGGTGGCCCCTGTGTGGCGCATGGAGGAGCACAACACCAGCCGCCACCTGAACGAGTACCTCTCCCTGGACGTGGAGATGGGCTTCATCGGGAGCGAGGAGGACCTCATGGCGCTGGAGGAGGGCCTTTTAGGGGAGATGCTGGAGGAGGCCCTCTCCTCGGCGGGGCGGGAGATCGCCCTTCTAGGGGCAGAGTGGCCCTCCCCTCCCCAAAACATCCCCCGCCTCACCCACGCCGAGGCCCGCAGGATTCTCAAGGAGGAGCTGGGCTACCCCGTGGGCCTGGACCTCTCCGAGGAGGCGGAAAGGCTTCTTGGGCAGTACGCCAGGGAACGCTGGGGCTCGGACTGGCTCTTCCTCACCCGCTACCCCAGGGCCATCCGCCCCTTTTACACCTACCCCGAGGAGGACGGCACCACCCGGAGCTTTGACCTGCTCTTCCGCGGCCTGGAGATCACCTCCGGCGGCCAGCGCATCCACCGCTACGGGGACCTCTTGGAAAGCCTGAAGGCCAAGGGCATGGACCCGGAAGGCTTCCAGGGCTACTTGGAGGTCTTCAAGTACGGCATGCCCCCCCACGGGGGCTTCGCCATCGGGGCGGAGAGGCTCACCCAGAAGCTTCTCGGCCTCCCCAACGTGCGCTACGCCCGGGCCTTTCCCCGGGACCGGCACCGCCTCACCCCCTAATGCCCCTGTTTCCTGTTTCCTTCGGCCTACCATGCCTGGTAGCTTCCCCAGGAAGCTTTTACCCGGGCCCCCATGCTGGCGCAAGCCAGCATGGGGTGGTATAAAAGCCCCGTCCTGGCCCAGGCCAGGACGGGGACCCCAAGGCTCTCAGAACCGGTCAAAGAGGATGGCCCGCTTGACCTCCTCAATGAGCTGGGTCACGGGGATCTCCCGGGGGCAGGCCTCGGTGCAGTTGTAGGCGGTGCGGCACCGCCAGACCCCGCTCCCCGAGCCCAGGGCCTTGAAGCGCTCCCTCTTTCCCCGGTCCCGGGAGTCAAAGATGAAGCGGTGGGCCTGGACGATGGCGGCGGGGCCGATGTAGGCGCCGTTCACCCAGAAGACGGGGCAGCTGGTGGTGCAGGAGGCGCAGAGGATGCACTTGGTGCCGTGGTCAAAGCGCTCCCGCTCCTCCGGGGACTGGAGCCTCTCCCGCTGGGGCGGGGGCTCGTCGTTGATGAGGTAGGGCTTCACCGCCCGGTAGGCGGCGAAGAAGGGCTCCATGTCCACGATCAGGTCCTTCTCCACGGGAAGCCCCCGGATGGGCTCCACGGTGATGACGCTCCCCAGGTCCTTGACCAGGGTCTTGCAGGCCAGGCGGTTTCGGCCGTTGATGAGCATGGCGTCGGAACCGCAGATGCCGTGGCCGCAGCTGCGCCTAAAGGCCAAAGTGCCGTCCTGGTCCGCCTTCACCTTGTGGAGCAGGTCCAGGACTCGGTCCCAGGGCTCGGCCTCCACCTGGTAGGTCCGCCACTCGGGCTTTCCGTCCTTGTTGGGGTCAAACCGGAGCACCTTGAGGGTAACCTGCATGCCGCCTCCTCTACCTCTAGTAGGTGCGGGCCTTGGGCTCAAAGCGGCCCAGGACCACGGGCTTGTAGCGGAAGGCCACCTTGCCGTCTTCCACCTTGTAGGCCAGGGTGTGCTTGAGCCAGTTCCGGTCGTCCCGCTCAGGGTAGTCCTCCCGGGCGTGGGCCCCCCGGGACTCCGTGCGGTTCAGGGCCGAGTGGACCAGGGCCTCGGAGACCTCGAGGAGGTACCCGAGCTCCAGGGCCTCCACGAGCTCCGTGTTGTAGGCCTCGCCCTTGTCGTCAATGGCGATGTTCTTGTAGCGGTCCATGAGCTCCTTGAGGACCTCCACCTGCTTGCTTAGGAGCTCCCCGGTGCGGAAGACGGAGGCGTTGTCCATCATGCTTTGCTGGAGCTCGGCCCGGAGGGCGGCCACCCGCTCCTTGCCCTTGGAGTTTTTAATGCGTTCAATGCGCTCCCGGCTCGGGCCCAGGTGCGCCTCGGTGAGCTCGTGGTAGTCGGCGTCCTTGGCGAAGCGGGCGGCGTGGATCCCCGCCCGGCGCCCGAAGACCACCAGGTCCCCAAGAGAGTTGGTCCCCAGGCGGTTGGCCCCGTGCAGGCTCACGCAGGCGGCCTCCCCGGCGGCGTAGAGGCCGGGGACCACGGTGTTGTTCTCATCCTGGATCACCTGGCCCCAAAGCGTGGTGGGGATCCCCCCCATGGCGTAGTGGGCGGTGGGCATCACCGGGACGGGCTCCTTCAAGGGGTCCACGCCCAGGTAGATGCGGCTGAACTCGGTGATATCCGGGAGCTTCTTCTCAATGACCTCCGGAGGTAGGTGGGTGAGGTCCAGGAGAACGTGGTCCTTCTTGGGGCCGCAGCCCCGCCCCTCCCGCACCTCCAGGTACATGGCCCGGGAGACCATGTCCCTGGGGGCCAGGTCCTTGATGGTGGGGGCGTAGCGCTCCATGAAGCGCTCCCCCAGGGCGTTGCGGAGGATCCCTCCCTCGCCCCGGGCCCCCTCGGTGAGGAGGATGCCCAAGGGGTAAAGCCCGGTGGGGTGGAACTGGTAGAACTCCATGTCCTCGAGGGGAAGCCCCTTGCGGTAGAGGATGGCCTGCAGGTCCCCGGTGAGGGTGTAGGCGTTGGAGGTGATCTTGTAGATGCGGCCAAACCCGCCGGAGGCGATGACGATGGCCTTGGCCTCAAAGAGGTGGAGCTCCCCGGTGGCGAGCTCATAGGCCACCAGGCCCTTGGCCACCCCGTCCTCCAGGATCACGTCGGTGACGTGGAACTCGTTGTAGAAGGTGATGTTGTGCTTCACGCACTGCTGGTAGAGGGTCTGGAGGATCATGTGCCCGGTGCGGTCGGCGGCGTGGGCCGCCCGGTGCACCGGGGCCTTGCCCCAGTCCTTGGTGTGGCCGCCGAAGCGGCGCTGGGCGATCTTGCCGTTGGGCAGGCGGTCAAAGGGAAGGCCCATGTGCTCAAGCTCTATGACCGCCTCAATGACCTCCTTGGCGAAGACCTCGGCGGCGTCCTGGTCGGTGAGGTAGTCCCCCCCCTTGACCGTATCAAACATGTGCCACTCCCAGTGGTCCTCCTCCACGTTGCCCAAAGCGGCCCCTATCCCTCCCTGGGCCGCCCCGGTGTGGCTCCGGGTGGGGTAGAGCTTGGAGACCACCGCCACATCGGCGCCTTCCCTGGCCGCGTACAGGGCGGTGGCGAGGCCCGCCCCGCCCGCGCCCACCACGATGACCTCGTGTCTGTGCGCCATATCACTTCACCCCGAAATCGTGGTTAAAAAGGCTGAAGCTCCCCAAGGCGAAGAGGAAGGCGATGAGGCTGTAGACCACCACCTTGGTCCAAAACCGCTTGGCCGGGTCCCGGATCCAGTCGTCCATGACGTAGCGGAGCCCGTTGGCCCCGTGCAGAAGGCCCAGGGCCAGGATGAGCCAGTCGTAGATCTTCCAGGTGGTCTGGGAGAGTCTCTGGGCCACGTAGTCGTAGTTGATCTTGTTGAGGTCGGTAAGGATGGCGTTCATCCACATGTGGCCGATGAGGAGGAAGACGAGGACCACCCCGGAGATGCGCATGAAGACCCACCAGTAGAGCTCCAGGTTGGTGCTGGCCTCGAGCCGGGCTTCCTGGTACCGCTTGGACTTAATCGCCATGGCCGCCTCCCAGAATCCCGCCCCCGATCTTGATCAAAAAGGGCAGGTAGAAGACCACGAAGAGGACCCAGACCCCGTACCAGAGCTGGCGCTGGTAGCGCACCCCCCACGAGGTGAAGTCCATGAGGATGACCCTGAGGCCGTTGAACCCGTGGTAGAGGACCCCGGCGATGAGCAAAAGGAGCCCCACCTGGAACACGGGCTGGTGGTAGAACTTCATGAGGGCGTTGGACACCTCCGGCCCCCACATGGCGCTACTGATGTTGGCCACGTGGAGCATGAGGAAGACCAGGATGCCCAGGCCCGAGATCCGGTGCAGGTAAAAAGCCCACTGCCCTTCTCTTCCCCTGTACATGGCACCTCCTTGCCGAGGGTCATCATACTACCCTCACCCGGGGAAAAGCGTTCCTCAAGGACCAGATGCCCCCCTTATACCCCATCCCCGTATGCATCGGGCACGGGGAGAGAAAAACCTCCAGGACCCCCCCACCCCCCTCCCCCGGGGGATGCCCCCCGGGGTGAGAGGCGGGGGATTCCCGCGCCAGGACAAGGTATTGACAGGGGGGGGAGGGGGGGGCATAATGGGGGGCGTGCCGCAGGGAATACCCCGGGGGGCACGGGAAGGAGGTGGTCACGGTGGAACTCTTCGGATTCGGTCCGCATCTGATGATTGACGGCTACGACGCCAATCCCGAGAAGCTCCGGGACGCCGAGCTGGTCCGGCGGGTTCTGGACGAGCTCCCCGAGGAGATGGAGATGACCAAGGTGCTTCCCCCCTTCGTCTACAGCTACGGCCCGGGTGGGGAAGACGGGGTGACCGGGGTGGTGATCATCGCCGAGAGCCACATCGCCATCCACACCTTCCCCAAAAAGCGCTTCCTCTCCATTGACATTTTCTCCTGCAAGGCCTTTGACATGGGCAAAGCCCTGCGGAGGCTGGCCGAGACCTTTGAGATCGGCCGCTACGAGACCTACATGATCAACCGCGGCAAGGAGTTCCCCAAGGACCCCGAGCTGGCGAGAAAAATCGTCCTGGGGGAGCGGGAGTACCTGGAAGCCCGGGTGGGCTGAGCCCGCCCCTTTAGACCCCGGGGAGCCCGGGGTCTTTTCATGCTGGACTCATGCTTTCTCCCTAGCCTTGATGGAGGAGGCAGTATGGCGCGGAAACTCCTGGCCCTAGCCCTTATCGCTTTAGGCGTGGCCCTGGCCCAAGGCTTTCGCGGCCTCTCCCTGGGCACCCCCTACCCGGAGATGGGGGTCCAGCCCGGGGAGAGCGTGAGCCTCACCCTCACCCTGAAAAACCACGGGCTTCCCCCGGGGGTGGTGCGCCTCTCCCTGGCCGAGGTGCCCCAGGGCTGGCAGGCGAGCCTGATCGGGGGCGGGCGGCTGGTGCGGGCGGTCTACCTGGCCCCGGACGGCGAGGCCACCCTCACCCTAAGGCTCCAGCCCCCCAAGGACGTGAAGCCTGGGGCCTACCGCTTCCTGGTGCGGGCCGAGGGGCTTGGGCAGACGGCCAGCCTGCCCATAACCCTGGTCGTGGGCCAGGGCTTGCCCCAGAGGCTGGCCCTCGAGGCCGAGCTCCCCATCCTCAAGGGCCCCCCCACCAGTTCCTTCCGCTACCGGGTGACCCTCAGGAACGAGTCTGACCGGGACCTCCTGGTCTCCCTGGAGTACGAGGCCCCCAAGGGCTTCCAGGTCACCTTCACCCCCGCCTTCAGCGGCCAGCAGGTGACGAGCCTGCCCATCAAGGCCGGGGAGAGCAAGGACCTGGACGTGGAGGTCTCCCTGCCCAAGGACACCAAGGCCGACACCTACGCCATCACCATCCGGGCGGTGGCCGGGGAGGCCAAGGCCGAGCTGGGCCTCACCCTCGAGGTCACGGGCCGCCCCGAGGTCCGCTTCACCACCAAGGAGGGGCGGCTTTCCGGCCAGGTGACGGCGGGCCGGGAGAACCCGGTGAAGCTTTTGGTGAAAAACGAGGGGAGCGCCCCCGCCAAGAACCTCGCCTTCAGCGCCATGGAGCCCTCGGGCTGGGAGGTGAAGTTTGAGCCCGACAAGATAGACCTCCTGGAGCCCGGCAAGGAGGCCGAGGTCACCGCCCGCATCAAGCCCTCCCCCAAGGCCGTCACCGGCGACTACATGGTGACCCTCTCCCTCAGGGGGGACGACGGGCTTTCCGAGAGCCTGGACTTCAGGGCCACCGTGGTGCGCTCCACCCTGTGGGGCCTCGTGGGGGTGGGCCTCATGGCCCTGGCTCTGCTCGTCCTGGGCTTCGCCGTGAACCGCTACGGCCGGAGGTAGCATGGCGGTCATCGTGACCCGGGGTCTCACCAAGCGCTACGGGCGCGTGGTGGCGGTGGAGGACCTGAACCTGGAGGTGGAGGAAGGGGAGGTCTTCGGCCTCCTGGGCCCCAACGGCTCCGGCAAGACCACCACCATCCTCATGCTCCTGGGCCTCACCGAGCCCACCTCCGGGGAGGCCTGGGTCCTGGGCCTGGACCCCATGCGGGAGCCTTTGAAGGTCAAGGCCAAAGTGGGCTACCTCCCCGACCAGGTGGGCTTCTACGGGGAGCTCACCGCCTGGGAGAACCTGCGCTACACCACGAGGCTTCTGGGCCTGCCGGAGGCCGAGGCCAAAGCCCGCATTGAGGAGGTCCTGAGGCGCATGGGCCTTTGGGAGGTAAGGGACCGCCGGGTAAGCGCCTTCAGCCGGGGCATGCGCCAGCGCCTGGGCCTGGCCGAGGTCCTCCTCAAAAGGCCCAAGGTGGCCATCCTGGACGAGCCCACCCTGGGCCTGGACCCGGAAGCGGCCCGGGAGTTTCTGGACCTCATCAAGGGCCTCAAGGCCGAGGGCATCACCGTCCTCCTCTCCAGCCACCTCCTCCACCAGGTCCAGGAGATCTGCGACCGGGTGGGGCTCTTCCACAAGGGCCGCCTGGCCCTCCTCGGGCGGGTGGAGGAGCTTGCCGCCCGGGTGTTGGGCGGCGGGTACGAGATCCTGGTGGAGGCGAGCCCCGGCCTGAAGGAGGCCTTCCAGGCCGTGGAGGGGGTGGGCCGGGTGGAGGCGGAAGGGGGGCGGTACCGGGTCCTGGCCACCCGGGACGTGCGGGCCGAGCTGGCCCGGATCGCCGTGGCCCAGGGGGAGCTCTTAGCCCTCGCCCTCCGCCGCCCCAGCCTGGACGAGGTCTACGCCCACTACTTCAAGGAGGTGGCCCATGCGGCGTGAGGGTTCCCCCTGGACCGGGCTCTGGGCCGTCTTTTTCAAGGAGATGGCCGACCACCTCTCGGGGCTCAGGATGCGGATCCTCGAGGGCCTGATCCTCCTCTCGGCCCTGGCCGCCGTCTACACCGGGAGCCAGGCCCTGCGCCAAACGGTGGGAGAGGACCCCTACCTCTACCTGAAGCTCCTCACCACCGCCCAGGACCCCCTGCCCTCCTTCGTGGGCTTCCTCTCCTTCTTCGTGCCCCTGGCGGCCATCGCCCTGGCCTTTGACGCCGTGAACGGCGAGTACGCCCGGGGAACCCTCTCCCGGGTCCTCTCCCAGCCCATCTACCGGGACGCCCTCCTCTTCGGCAAGTTCCTGGCGGGGCTTGGCACCCTGGCTGTAGTGCTCCTCGCCCTCCTCCTCCTGGTCCTGGGCCTCGGCGTCTTCACCCTGGGGGTTCCCCCGGGCGGCGAGGAGGTGGGCCGCATCCTCTTCTTCTTCCTGGCCACCCTGGCCTACGCTGGGGTCTGGCTGGCTTTGGGCCTCCTCTTCTCCGTCCTCTTCCGCCAGCCCGCCACCGCCGCCTTGGCCGCCATAGGGGTCTGGCTCTTCTTCGCCGTCTTCTTCCCCATCCTCACCGACCTGGCCGCCAGCGCCTTCCTCCTCCAGGCGGACCCCTTTGACCCGGAAAGCCAGCTCCGCCAGGCCAACCTGGCCCTCTGGTTCTCCCGCCTCTCCCCCAACACCCTCTTCGCCGAGGCCCTCACCGCCATCCTGAACCCGGCGGTGCGCTCCTTAGGCCCCATCCTCATCACCCAGCTGGAAGGGGCCGTTCTGGGCACCCCTCTGCCCCTGGGCCAGAGCCTCCTTCTGGTCTGGCCCCAGCTCACGGGGCTCTTCGCCCTGGCGGTCCTCCTCTTTACCCTGGCCTACGTGGCCTTCCAGCGGCAGGAGGTCAGGGCCTGAACCTCACTCCAGCCACTCCGTGGCGTAGGCGCTGGTCTTGGGGATGATGCAGAGGAACTCCACGGGCTCCTCGCCCTCGTTGACGTAGGCGTGGGGGGTCTCCGGGGGGATGAAGACGGTCTGCCCGGCCTGGACCTCCCGCACCTCGTCCCCCAGAAGCACTTTCATCCGGCCGGAGAGGACGTACTGCTCGTGCTCAATGGTGGGGTGCTTGTGCTTGGGGATGCGCCCCCCGGGCAGAAGGGTGAACTTGCGGAGGATGAAGTGGGGGGCGCCGTCCTCGGGGCCGATGAGGACCTGGATGAAGGCCTTCTCCCCCCGCTCCACCGGGCGGGCCTCGAGGCCCGCCGCCTGCTTGACCACGGGCTTCATGCCGCCCATTGTAGCAGAAGGGCCTCCACGTCCTCGTCCGTCACCTCGCCGAAGTCCATGTAGTAGGCTCCCACCGCGGCAAAGTCGGGAGGGGTAGAAAGGGCCAGAGCCTCCGCCCTCTCCTTTAGCCTCTCCACCGCATCGGGGCTGGCCACGGGCACGGCCACCACCACCCTCCTGGGCTCTTCGGCCAGGACCGCGCTGAGGGCGGCCTCCATGGTGGCCCCGGTGGCGATGCCATCGTCCACCAGGACCACGTCCCGGCCCTTCAGGGAAACCTTGGGCCGGACCTTCCGGTAGCGCTCCGCCCGCTTGCGGATCACCTCCTTCTGCCTGGCCGCCTCCCTTTCCAGGTAGCTTTGGTCGGCGTACTGGAGGGCGTAGGGCTTGAGGATGAGCTCCCTACCGGGGCAAGGTCACGGAAAAGGACATTGAGGCCTTCTGCCGGGCGAACCTGGCCGCCTACAAGGTCCCCCGCATCATCCAGTTCCGGGAGGGCCTCCCCAAGTCCAGCGTGGGGAAGATCCTGAGGCGGGAGCTCAGGGACGAGTTCGCCAAAAAAGCCTAAGCGGCCACCCATGGGTTTTTCATAGAAAACCTTGCCTTAGGCTCCGCCACGCTTTTGGGGCCCCCGCCGCGGCAAAAGCCACGGCGGGGTACTTAAGCCCGAGCCCGGCGCACCGCTTCCCGGAAGGCCTCTATGGCCCGGTCCACCTCCTCCAGGGTGGTGAAGCGCCCCAGGGAGAAGCGCAAGGAGGCCCGGGCCTCCTCCCGGGAGCGGCCTGTGGCCAGGAGGACGTGGGAGGGCTCCAGGCTTCCCGCTGAGCAGGCGGAGCCCGAGGAGACCGCCACCCCCAGGAGGTCCATGGCGAGGAGCAACGCCTCCCCATCCGCCCCCTTCACCGTGACGTTCACCAGCTTGGGCAGGCGCTCCTTGGGGTGGCCGTTCAGCTCCACGCCCTCCACGGAAAGAAGCCCGGCCTCGAGGCGCGCCCTCAGGGCGAGGAGCCTTTGGCTCTCCTCGGGAAGGAGCCTCGAGGCCTTCTCCAGGGCCACCGCCAGGCCGTGGGCCAGGAGGGGGCTTGGCGTCCCTCCCCGCCTCCCCCCCTCCTGCTTCCCCGGCACCAAGGGGAATAGCTCCACCCCGTGGCGCACCAAAAGGGCCCCGATCCCCTTGGGCCCGTAGAACTTGTGGGCGCTCAAGGAGACTAGGTCCGCCCCCACCTCGTCCACGCGGAAGGGCACCTGGCCTATGGCCTGCACCGCGTCGGTGTGGAAGAGGGCCCCGTGGGCGTGGGCCACCTCGGCCATGGCCCTCACCGGGTAGAGGTTCCCCAGCTCGTTGTTGGCGGCCATGACGCTCACCAAAAAGGTGTCGGGGCGGAGGGCCTCGGCCACCTGCTCCGGGTAGACCATGCCCAGGGGGTCCGGCTTCAGGTAGGTGACGGCGAAGCCAAGCCTCTCCAGAAGCCGCAAGGCCCCCAGAAGGGCGGCGTGCTCCACCGCCGTGCTGACCACGTGGCCTTTGCCCCGGGCCAGGGCCACCCCCAGGACGGCCAGGGCATCGGCCTCCGAGCCCGAGGCGGTGAAGACCACCTCCCGGGGGCGCACCCCAAGGAGGGCTGCCACCCTCTCCCTGGCCCCCTCCAGGACCCTCCTGGCCTCCTGGCCAAAGCGGTGGACGCTAGAGGGGTTGCCGAAGACCCCCTCCACCTCCCGCATGGCCTCGAGGACCTCGGGGTCTATGGGCGTGGTTGCGGCGTAGTCCAGGTAGATCATCTCCGTGCCTGCACTCCGGTTTCGCAACATGGGGTGCCCCAGTCGGGGCTAAAAGCTTTTCTGGGGCCCCCGCCGCGGCGAAAGCCGCGGTGGGGTACTTAGCTGGCGGCCTCCAGCTGGATGGGGCGCCTGGCCTCCAGAAGCCTCCTCTCCTCAATGAGGTCCTTGAGGGTGGTGCCCCCCAGGACCTGGCGCATGGCCAGGTCCACCCGCCTCCAGAGGAGCTCCGTGGAGCACTGGCCCACCTTGGCGCAGGACTCCGGGTCCTCAATGCAGGAGACCGGGGCCAGGCTCCCCTCCAGGGCCTCCACCACCTCGAGGGCCGTCACCCGCTCCGGGGGCCGGGCCAGGCGGTACCCTCCCTTGGCCCCCCGCACGGAGCGGATGAAGCCGGCCCGGCGCAGCTGGGCGGCGATCTGCTCCAGGTAGTGCTGGCTGATGCCCTGGGCCTCGGCCACCTCCTTGAGGGGAACGGCCTCGGGGGCGCGGAGGCCGATCTCCACCAGAGCCCTCAGGCCGTACTGGGCCTTCGTGGAAACCCACATGCCCCCAGTATACTCCTATTTCCCGCCCGACAATCCGGTTTTTGCCAGGGCCAAGCCGAAGAGGAGGGCCTGGAAGATGACCACGCTGGCCCCGCTGGGCCAGTCCAGGGCCAGGGAGAGGAAAAGCCCCCCCAGGGTGGAAAGGAGGGCGAGGAGGAGGGAAAGGAGGGTCATGCCGGCGAAGGTGCGGGCCCAAAGCCTCGCCGCCGCCCCGGGGATGACCAGAAAGGCCGCCACCAGGATCAGGCCCACCACCTTGACCGCCAGCACCAGGCTCACCGCCAAAAAGCCCGAGAGGAGGTAGTCGTGGAGGACTACCGGCACCCGGTCCGCCAAAGCCAGCTCCCGGTCTAAGGTGGCGTAGGCCACAGGACCCCAAAGGGGCAGGAAGAAGAGGGCGAGAAGGGCCATGAGCCCTACGGCCAAAAGGTCCAGAGGACCCACCGCCAAGAGGGAGCCGAAAAGGTAACCCATGGCGTCCCCCACATAGCCCCTGGCCTTGGCCAGGAAGATAGCCCCCAGGGCCACGGAGAGGGCGAAGAAGACCCCGATGGCCGTGTCCTCGGAAAGCTCGGTGCGCTCCTTGACGAAGGTGATGGCCATGGCCACCAGGAAGGTGAAGGGAAGGGCAAACCACAGGGGCTCTCCCCGGAGGAATAGCCCCAGGGCCACCCCGGCGAAGGCGGCGTGGGCCAGGCCGTCCCCCAAAAAGGAAAGCCGCCTCTGCACCACAAAGGGCGACAAGAAGCCGGAGAGGAGGGCCACCAGAAGCCCCGCCAGAAGGGCCCGCTGGAAGAAGGGGTAGCTCAGGGCCTCAGCCACGGCTTCCCTCCACGAAGAGGCCGTGGGCGTGGCCCACGTGGCCGAAGGCCTGGCGCAGGCAGGCCTCGGTGAGGGCCTTCTCGGGAGGGCCGAAGCCCACCACCTTCCGGTTCATCACCAGGACGTGGGTCGCGTGGTGGGCCGCCTCCCAGTCGTGGGTGATCATGAGGACCGTGGCCCCGGAGGCCTTCTGGTAGTCTTCCAGGTAGCGGTAGAGGTCCACCTCCCCCACCCGGTCCACCCCGGTGGCGGGCTCGTCCAGGAGGAGGATGCGGGGTTTGCGGATGAGGGCCCGGGCCAGGTAGACCCGCTGGAGCTGGCCTCCGGAGAGCCGCCCCAAGGGCCTCTCGGCCAGGCCTTCGGCCCCCACCCGGGCCAGGGCTTTTAGGGCCTCCTCCCGCTCCTTGGGGCTCACCCGAAAAGGCCAGCTCCGCCTGAGGCCGGTCAGGACCAGCTCCAGGGCCAAGGCGGGGAAGGAGCGGTCAAAGGTCTTGATCTGGGGCACGTAGCCGAACCACATGGGGTCCACCTGGCGAAGGGGAAGGCCATAGACCCGCACCTCACCCCTAAAGGGGACCAGGCCCAGGACCGCCTTCAAGAGGGTACTCTTCCCCGCCCCGTTGGGGCCCACGATGGCCACGAAGGCCCCTTCCGGCACGGCGAGGCTCACGCCCTCCAGGGCCCAAAACTCCCCAAAGCGCACCGAAAGGTCCTTGATCTCCAGGGCCAGCACGCTAAAATGGTATTGCGTTCTCAGTATCTCGTCAAGGCGAGGCCCCCTTTTTCCCTCGTGGTAAAATCCCCCCGGGAGGTTCGCATGAGCGAGCAGGAGATCTTTGAAAAGGTGAAGGCGGTTATCGCGGACAAGCTCCAGGTGGAGCCGGAGAAGGTGACCCTCGAGGCCCGCTTCGTTGAGGACCTGGGGGCCGACAGCCTGGACACCGTGGAGCTCATCATGGGCCTGGAGGACGAGTTCGGCCTGGAGATCTCCGACGAGGAGGCGGAGAAGATCCGCACCGTCAAGGACGCGGTGGCCTACATCAAGGCCAAGCTGGGCTAAACGGGGTGATTCCGGCCGGGCGGGCGCGCCGCCCGGCCTTTAGCCTTCCGGGTATACTAGCCCCATGCGGCGCGTGGTCATCACCGGCCTCGGGGCCCTCACCCCCATCGGGGTGGGGCAGGAGGCCTTCCACCAGGCCCAGCTTGCCGGCAAGAGCGGGGTGAGGCCCATCACCCGCTTTGACGCCTCCGCCCTCCCGGTGCGCATCGCCGCCGAGGTGGACGTGAACCCCGAGGACTACCTGGACAAAAAGGAGCTCCGCCGCCTGGACCGCTTCGTCCAGTACGCCCTGATCGCCGCCGAGCTGGCCCTAAAGGACTCCGGGCTGGACCCAAGCGCCCTGGACCCCGAGCGGGTGGGCACCCTGGTGGGCACAGGCATCGGCGGGATGGAGACCTGGGAGGCCCAGAGCAAGGTCTTCCTGGAAAGGGGGCCAAACCGCCTCAGCCCTTTCTTCATCCCCATGATGATCGCCAACATGGCCTCGGCCCACATCGCCATGCGCTACGGCTTCCAGGGGCCCTCCTCCACCGCCGTCACCGCCTGCGCCACGGGCTCGGACGCCCTGGGAAGCGCCATGCGCATGATCCAGCTAGGGGAGGCGGAGGTGGTCCTCGCCGGGGGCACGGAGGCCGCCATCACCCCCATGGCCATCGGGGCCTTCGCCGTGATGCGGGCCCTTTCCACTAGGAACGAGGAGCCCGAGAAGGCGAGCCGCCCCTTCACCCTCTCCCGGGACGGCTTCGTCATGGGCGAGGGGGCCGGGGTGCTGGTCCTGGAGGAGTACGAGCACGCCAGGAGGCGGGGGGCCAGGATCTACGCCGAGCTTGTGGGCTTTGGCCGGAGCGCCGACGCCCACCACATCACCGAGCCCCACCCCGAGGGGCGGGGGGCCGCCTTGGCCATGGAGCGGGCCCTCAAGGACGCCCGGGTGGCCCCGGACGAGGTGGGCTACATCAACGCCCACGGCACCTCCACCCCCGTGGGGGACCGGGCCGAGGTCCTGGCCATCAAGCGGGTCTTCGGGGAACACGCCAAGAGGCTCATGGTCTCCAGCACCAAGAGCATGATCGGCCACCTCCTGGGGGCCGCGGGGGCGGTGGAGGCCATCGCCACCGTCCAGGCCCTCTACCACGGGGTCATCCCTCCCACCATCAACCTCGAGGACCCCGACCCCGAGCTGGACCTGGACTTCGTCCCCGAGCCCAGGGAGGCCCGGGTGGACTACGCCCTCTCCAACTCCTTCGCCTTCGGCGGGCAGAACGCCGTTCTCCTCTTCAAGCGGGTCTAAATGCTCTTTGACCGGGAAAGGCTCATAGCCCTGGAGGAAGGCCGCCTGGCCCCCTACGCGCAAAAGGCCAGGGACACCCGGGGGCGGGCCCACCCGGAGCCCGAGTCCCGCTACCGCACCCCCTACCAGAAGGACCGGGACCGGATCCTCCACACCACCGCCTTCCGCCGCCTGGAGTACAAGACCCAGGTCTTCCCCAACTGGGCCGGGGACTACTACCGCACCCGCCTCACGCACACCCTGGAGGTGGTCCAGGTGGCCTGCTCCATCGCCCGGGCCCTGGGCCTCAACGAGGACCTGACCGAGGCCATCGCCCTCTCCCACGACCTGGGCCACCCCCCCTTCGGCCACACCGGGGAGAAGGTCTTGGATGAGCTCATGCGGGAGGAGGGGGGCTTTGAGCACAACGCCCAGGCCCTGAGGATCCTCACCCACCTGGAGGAGCGCTACCCGGGCTTTAGGGGCCTCAACCTCACCTACGAGGTCCTGGAGGGCATCGCCACCCACGAGACCGCCTACGCCCCCACCTTCAAGCCCCTCTACGAGGGGCAGGGGACCCTCGAGGCCCAGGTGGTGGACCTCTCGGACGCCATCGCCTACGCCGCCCACGACCTGGACGACGGCCTCCGCTCGGGCCTCCTCCGGCCGGAAGACCTGGACGAGGTGCCCCTCCTGAAGGCTTTAGCCCTGGAGGAGGGCCTGAGCCTCTTCTCCTTGAACGAGCTCGGGAGGCGGGTCCTGATCCGCCAGCTCTTGGGCTACCTCATCACCGACGCCACGGAGGCCACCCACAAAAAGGTGGAGGAAAGCGGCGTCCAGAGCGCCGAGGCCGTGCGCCGCCACCCCGAGCGCCTGGCGGGCCTCTCTCCCGAAGGGGAAAAGGCTCTAGGGGAGCTCAAGGCCTTCCTCATGGAGAGGCTTTACCGCCACCCCCGGGTCCTGGAGGAAAGGCGCAAGGCGGAGATCGTCCTCAGCGAGCTCTTCCAGGCCTACGCCCGCTACCCGGAGATCCTGCCCAAGGAGGTCCAGGCCCGCATGGAGGCCGAGGGTCTGCGGGCGGTCTGCGACTACCTGGCGGGGATGACGGACCGCTACGCCCTGGAGGCCTACCGCCGCCTCTACCCCTAGGCGTAGACTGGTAGGGTGAGAACCCTAGAGTGGCGTGCGCTTTTTGGCCAAGGCGCCGAGCGGGTCCAGGCCTCCACCATCCGGGAGCTCCTCAAGCTCACCCAGCGCCCGGGCATCATCAGCTTCGCCGGGGGGCTTCCCGCCCCCGAGCTCTTCCCCAAGGCGGAGGCGGCGGAAA
>Ga0079997_118504_pt1 | contig 40576 bp, 28 predicted proteins | sample PerSpoCPS_CMetaG_FD_69200 | JGI IMG/M metagenome (GOLD analysis project Ga0079997, IMG submission 69200) | Archaeal communities from Yellowstone National Park, Wyoming, USA - Perpetual Spouter C (PS_C) MetaG (SPADES assembly) (version 2) | ecosystem: Environmental > Aquatic > Thermal springs >... | reverse complement strand
CCTTGTTGATGCACGCCGTTGCGCATTTGGCGTGGCTTTCGCCTTTCGCCCCGTGCGTCAAGTAGCAGGACAAGTCCACGACTTCGCCCGTGACCGTCGTCGCCTTGCCACCATGTTGGTGCTGTTGTTGGGCAACGAGCCACGAAACTAACATTGCTGCGCTCAAAGAAACCAAGACGGGCATCAAACGCATTTTCGGCGCACCTCCTTTGGGTTTGCCTTCAAGTCGCCGAAAAACACGCAACCGCAAGGTGGAAGGTTTCCTCCAAAGGGAACAAAACGCCTTCCGCACCCTGAAAAGTTTCACAAACTTTTTCGGTTTAGTCAGTTTTCGTCTCCATTGCAAACAGTGAAGCGTTTCGCTCAATTTCGCGGAGTTGTTCCCAAGTTCCCAACTCAAAGCGGTAGCCTTTCACGGGCACCGCTACGATTTTCTCGCCAGCCTGAAGCATCAACTTAACGGCATCGGCGAACTCATACTCGCCCCGAGGCGACGGTTGCACCTGTTTGAGGTAGTGGAAGATTTTTGGGCTGATGACGAAAACGCCCGATTGGTTCCATCCCGGCTTTGGACCCGGTGGCTTTTCAACTATGTCAATGACCCTTTCGCCCTCAAGGGTCACATCAGCCCCAGCGGATACATCTTCCATCCAGTTGACTTGCATGACCATAGCACAATCGCCCTTTTCGTATCGCTCCCAAAGGGCGGGGTAATTTTCTGGCGCCGCTACAATGTCGCCCCACGAAAGCATGAAGGGTTCGTCGCCCACAAAACCTTCAGCCAATAGCAACGCCTTAGCCGTTCCATCTTGAACGAATTGCCACGCATAACGCAACTTCATCCCGAAGGCTTCCTGCCCGCACCTTTGGATAATCTGCTCGCCAAGGTGTCCGATGATGAGCAAAACTTCATCGCAACCGGCATAGCGAAACCGCTCAAGCAAGTAAGCGAGAAAAGGTCGCCCGCCGACCTCAATGAGAGGCTTGGGCACTTTTTCGGTCAAAGGACGAAGCCTCGTCCCTTTGCCTGCCGCTAAAATCACACCCTTTTGCCCCATGCTCTCACCTCTCAAAGTAGTGCGAAGTGCGGGGTGCTGAGTGCAATGTTTTGAAATTCCTCAGCGCTTCGCTTCTCTATTTTGGTCGCCCGAGTTATCGGATGCTACGGTTTTCCCTGACTTCAGCCGCTTAACGGTATAAAAGTTCGCCCGCCAAAATTTTCACGGCAACACTTGAAAGGGGTGATGAGAGATGGCGGAGAAGCGGTATCGCGTGGGGATTTTAGGCTGCGGGGGCATCGCCAACGCTCACGCAAGGACAATCTTGAAAACGGGTCGGACGGATTTCGTCGCTTTCTGCGACATTGAAGAGGCAAGGGCGAAAGAGTTCAATGAGCGCTACGCCCAAGGCAACGCGAAGGTTTTCACCGATTACCGCAAGATGTTTGAGACGGTGGAGATGGACATCGTTTACATTTGCCTGCCGCCTTTCACTCACTCCGATGAAGTTGAACTCGCCGCTAAAGCGGGAGTGCACATCTTTATCGAGAAGCCCATCGCATTGGACATGAAGACTGCTGACCGAATGGTGAAGGCTTGCAAAGAGAACAAGGTCAAATCTCAGGTCGGTTTCATGAACCGGCACGGCGATGCTGTCCAGACGGTCAAGCGGATGATTGAGAGCGGCGAGGCAGGTCAGCCTGGTTTGTTGGTCGCGTGGTATATGTGCAACTCCCTTCACGCCCCATGGTGGCGGGACAAGTCAAAGAGTGGCGGTCAAATCGTTGAGCAAATCATCCACACCTACGACATCGCACGCTTTTTGCTTGGTGAGCCTGTTTCGGTGTTCTGCCACCTTGACAATCTTTTCCACAAGGATGTGCCTAACTACACTTCAGAGGATGTGAGCGCAACATCAATTCGCTTCAGCAGCGGAGCAGTCGCCACAATCGCGGGCACGAATGGAGCGATACCTGGCAAGTGGATTAACCAGTGGAAACTGGTCACGCAAAATTTCACCGTTGATTTCACCGACGCCAACAACGCCACTTTAGTCCAGACCAACCTGCCCCACTTGCGCACTCTGACCATCAACTCCGACAAAGACCTTTTCCTCGCCGAAACCCTTGACTTGCTGAAGGCAATTGAGACGGACGGGGAAACTGTTTGCCCGATGGAAGAAGGTGCTAAGACGCTGAGATTGGTCTTGGCTGTGAGAGAGTCAGGTGAAACTGGGCAGGTCATGAGTTTGGCTTGATTAAAAACGAGGCTTCGCCTACTGTAAACGCAAAATCGGGAGACGACAAATTGGAGGGCGCGGCTTGCCTTAATTTTTCAATCGGGCAGAAGCCCGACCCTTTAATGGCAATGGATTTAGTCGCTGTTTGGTGACGAATTTGGCAGCCTCACTTTCTCCTTACCCTTATGGCACGCTCCTTGTCCTAAGAATTTGGCAAGGTTGGTGACGCAGAAATTGAGCGCTGACTTCAGTCAGGTTTTGTGCGACTTGAAGAGTAGCAGCGGAGGCGTTAGATTTTAAGTGCGCAAAAGCAAGCCGATGATGGCAATTGAGGGAGGCTCAAAAGATGCAGCGGTTCGTAACGGGTTTCGTTAAAAAGGTCTTGAGGGACACGCCTCAGGTTCAGGAGATTGAGGTGGCGACGGAAGAGGGAGAAGTGGCGAAAGCGATTTGCTATCCCGACTTGACAGGCTCCGTCCGCGAGGGCGATACAGTCGCCTTGAATGTCGTGGCAGTTGAACTCGGTTTGGGGACAGGCGGCTACCACTTTGTCGTGGCAAACTTGACCCGACCTGAGTGCGAGGCAACTCAAACGGGGCACATCATGAAACTCCGATACACGCCTTTGCAGTTGAATGTCTCCGCCGCAGAAGAAGAAGGAAGTCCCCTGCGCGACTTAATCATACAAACCGCCAACTTGGGAAAGTTGCCAGTGATTCTTTGCCCGCTCCACAGTTTCATCGCACCCGCTTCAGCCGGCGTGAAAGTTGTCAAGCCGAAAGCGAAAGTGGTCTATGTCATGACCGACAGTGCTGCTTTGCCTTTGGCTTTCAGCAAACTCGTCCCGCTGCTCAAGTCTGCCGAATTGATTGATTTGACCATCACCTGCGGTCAAGCCTTCGGTGGCGACATTGAGTGCGTCAACGCTTACACTGCCCTTCTGTGCGCGAAAGCCATTGAAGCAGACGCCGTAATTGTCGCTTCTGGACCAGGGCATTTGGGAACGGCTTCGCCTTTGGGCTTCTCGGGTGTTGAGATGGGCTGGTTGATTGATGCCGTGAACGATTTAGGTGGCAGGGCAATTTTCGCACCGAGGATAAGTTTCGCTGACCCAAGAATGCGGCATCGCGGCATCAGCCATCACACAATCACCGTCCTGACCCGACTTTGCCACACCAAAGCCACCGTCGTTTTCCCCTTCTTGAGCGACGAGAAGTGCGCAATGATTCTGAGCGAGCAAGTGAAGTTCTCAATGATCGCGGAAAAGCACGATATCGTTTGGTGGGACGGGCGCAAAGCCATCAACTTACTGCGAGAGTTGGGAATTCCGCTTGAAAGCATGGGGCGAAAATACGAGGACGACCCAGCGCTCTTCCTCGCACCAGCAGCAGCCGCAATTTGGGCGATGACTCATTGAGCGTGAAGCGTGATGCGTAAAGCGTAATGCGTGAAGCGTAAAGCGTGATGGCGGAGATGCTTTATGGCTTTTGCTTCGCTGTCTGTTCTACTTGCTGCTGCAACTGCTCAAACTCAAGGGGATGCTCTTCCTGCAGGTGGCGGAGAGAAATTTTGCCCGTAAGCCAAACCCAACTCATCGGGAAGACGCCGGGCTTGAAGTGGACATGGTAAAGGTGCCAGATGATGATGGTCAGGAAAGCGAGGAGCGCCTCGTAACTGTGAATCAATCGGCAAATGTGCCAGACCCAAAGGGGAAGGTAAGTCAGAGCCTGAGCCTCAAACCAAAGAGCCAAACCTGTCAAGACCATGACCGTTGTGCCCCAAACAACGGCGTAATACTCCAACTTCTCAATCCAGTTGAACCTACCGAACTTGGGCTTCTCGTCGCTGAGCCCCAAATAGCACTTGAGCATCTGCCAGATGTCGGCGAAATCTTTTCTCGTCCACCGCAAATGTTTCAATTGTTCGCGCCCTCGCGGCGTCAGCAAGTAAATCACATGCCAAACAGCAAGAGCCATCAACATGACAGCGCCAATTCGGTGAATGATGCCCCGAAGTTGGGCACTGCCCGGGAAGGTGTAGAACCATTTTGCCCAACTTGCCTCGGCGTAACTTAGCGGCAAACCAGAAATGACCAACAGCGTGAAGGAAATCACCAGCACCAAATGTTGAAGTCGCTCATTGAGGGTAAAGCGCTCAACATACTCGTGCGAAAGCGGGTCGTCAGGACGATGCGGCGAGACGGCGTGGCTTGGGCGACCCTTCAAGTAATTGCGGATGTCAAGGACGATGTAAACCGAGAAGTAGCCAATGAGACCTGCGATGAGCAACTGGTAAAGCACCTTGATGAGCCAGTAAATGGGGCTTTCAGCGCGAGTGCCAGCAAAGTGGACTTTCCCAAGTGCAACTTTCTCCCCAATGCCCGGATGACAACTGCCACAAGTTTTGGGCAAGTTGTTTGGGTGAATGGGTGAGCGTGGGTCAGTTGAGGGCAAGATGTCATGGGCGCCGTGGCAGGACGCACAATGGGCAACTTCTGTCAAGCCGTATCGGTTCATGATGCCGTGATAACTTGTCCGGTAAGTCGCCAACCTCAAAGTTGGAAGCCCCAACCTTCGTTGCAGAACTTCGTTTTCGTGGCATTTGGAACAAGTGGCGACTATGTGTTGTGGGTGGACGAGAGAGGTCGGGTCTTGAGGGCTTCGGATGACATGCTCGCCGTGGCAATCGGTGCAAACGGGCGCTTCCTTGATGCCTTTCGCCCACGCCTGTCCGTGAATGCTCCTGCGCCATTCCTTGTAAATTTGCTCGTGACATTGACCGCAAGTTTCAGGAAGTTGGGGTCTGGCAACTTTTGAGTGCGGGTCAGTTGCAGGTCTGATTCCGTGAATTCCGTGACAATCGGTGCAAACGGCTGGCGGCTTGTTGGGAGCAGACTTGCTGCCTTTGACCACGCCTTTGCGGAGCAACTGACCGTGAACGCTCCGTTCGTAGTAAAAAAGCGTCTCGCCTTTCGGAATCTGATGCCATTCAACTAACTGGGCGTCACTGTGACAGCGGGAACAAGTTTGAGGTATGTTGCGTCGGTTGACTTGAGAGTTCGGGTCTTTGGCAGGCAGGATGTTGTGGTGACCGTGACAGTCGGCGCACCTCGGCGCATCGGGGTCACCGCGAGCGACCGCTTCGCCGTGAACGCTGTCGGCGTAGGACTTGAAAATCGTCACTTTGAAGCCGGGAGCCTGAGGCAACTCCCGTTCCAAGTGGCATCGCCCGCATTCAACCTTTTGAGTGTGTCTCGGGTGGGGCAACTGGGTTGGGTCAATGTCGTTGTGGCAATCGGTGCAACGCAACTTCCCGTGAACGGAGTTTCGAAAGGCTTTCTCGTCAACATAAACGCTTCGCTTGCGCCCGCGAACATCAAAACCGTAAATGTCGGGGTTGCCGTGACACTTTTGACAAGCCCTGATTTCCTGCTCAGCCGCCAACTTGAGTTGAGGGCGGGTCACCCTGACTCCTTGCCCCCAAACGACTGCCAAAACCCAAAAAACCAGCAAAGCGCTCGTCAAGGTCATTTGACGCATGACCGAAACCCTGCACCTCCAACAAGCCTATCTTTGCGAAGTGGCTGGTAGGTGGCAAAGTCGGCAGTATCTGTCGGCATGGCAAGTTGAACACAATTGTCGCTGAAGTTGCTGGACGCTGTCTTTGCCCTTGATGCCCCTTTGCTTCGCCAACTCGCCGTGAGTCTTGACGAAATCGCGAGGGTGAGGCATCGGCAACTTGTGGCAGTCCATGCAAGCATTGCGCCCGTGACAGACTTGACAACTGATGCCTCCATCGCTAATTCGCTGAGGGTGAGTTTGACGGAAATCGGGCGTGTGGGAAGGCGGGCGTTTGCTGTGACACTGGCGACACTCAGGTTCGTTCCAAGTGTGGCATCGTTGGCAAAGCGCCATGTCCTTTCTGGCTTCACGGACATGGATGCTGACGAAGTTTTGCGGGTGAGGCATTTCCGTGCCATGACAGTTGGAGCAAAACTCTTGCTTGTGACATGTCTGGCAACTTTGCAACCCTTTCTTGAGCGCCTCTCGGGCGTGCCCACTTTTAACTTGTCCGCCGTCCCTTGTCCCTCGCCCCAAAACGAAATCTGGCTGTTCGTGGGACTTGGGCTTGGCGCCGATGTGGCAGTTATCGCAAAACTGCTTGGTGTGGCAAGTTACGCACACTTGATGGCTCGTTTTGCGAACAGCAGTGTTTTGAGCCAATTGATTCGTCTTCGCTCCTTGAGCCCAAGCGCCCGCCAATTCGCCGTGCCTTTGCAGGAAGTCAGGTGCCTTGTGGCTCTCGGGCAAAGCGCCCTTGTGACATTCATCGCAAGACTGTTTCGTGTGGCAGTGGTAGCAGAGTTGGTGCATTGTTAAGTCAGACCATTTTTTCAACTCGCCGAATTTGACCAACTGATTGCCGTGACCTTTGAGCCATTTCGTGTCGTGCCGCATGAGTTTGTGGCACTCTTCGCAGTAATCGGGCGTGTGGCAGGCGTTGCACATTGCCGGTTGCTCGGCGGCGTTGCCGAAGTGGAATTTGAGCCATTGCTCGTCGTGGGAAGAAGGTCTTCGGTTCTGGTGGCAGGCTTGACAGAAGAAGGGTTTGTGACAGTCGCCGCAACTTGCCGGGTCCTTTCGGACTTCAAACTTGTGGTTGGCAAACCAGTTCTCCTCAAAGTGTGACGGTGGCTTCTCAGGTTCAACGGGCGGGATTGGCGGCATCTTAGAGTTTGGACCGATGCTGACGATGTAAGCGACCAACGCTTTCATTTCCTCTGGCGGCAAATCGTAAGATGGCATGACGGTGTGGGCGTTGAAAGCGCCAGGGTTTCGCAAAATCGCTTCAACCTTCTTTGGGTCTCGCTTCCCGCCCAAACCCAAGTCAGGACCTACAGGTCCGCCTCCGCCATTGATGCCGTGACATGTGTAGCAACGGAGTTCAACAAACAGTTCCTGCCCCCGCTTTGCCAGAGGGGAAAGTCTCTCAGGTTCAGGCAATGCCTCCATGCCTTTGATGTTCAAAGCGATGATGGCAAACAAGATGACCAAGCCCGTCGTGATTGCAGGCAGTCGGCGAAGGGGATGTCGTTCGGGGTTTCGCTCAATGAAGGGGACGATGAGCAAAAGGATGACGAGAAGGCTCGGCAAAATGAACGAGCCGACAAATTCCAAGTGTGGCGGGAAAAGTTTCAGCAACTCGTGAAGCCAAAGGACATAGAAGTCAGGATGGGGCTTGTAAGCAGTGTCAAGGGGATTGGCTCGTGGCTCAAGGGGTGCGGGGAACTTGGCTGAAAGCCAAAACAACAGCGCCAGCAGCAAAATCGCACCGACAGCGATGCGGGCTGTGTGGTCGGGATGAAGCCTTTGGGTTTTGGGAATTTCACCTTCGTGCCCGACTTTGACCCATGCGGGTGTGACGCCCAAGACATGGACCTGCCTTATGTGCCAAGCGACGAGCAGGAAAACCAAAATGGGCAATAGGAAGACATGCAGCACATAGAACCGCATCAGCGTAACTGCGCCGAGTTGCTCGCCGCCGCGAAGGAAGTTGGCGACAGCGTGACCGATGAGCGGAATGCCCTCAGCAATTTTCAACCTGACGGCAGTGCCCCAGTAGGCTTTTTGGTCCCAAGGCAAAGCGTAACCTGTCAAGCCGAAGCCAATGACGCACAAAAGGAGCAAAACTCCACTCACCCAAATCATCTGCCTCGGCTTTTTGTATGCGCCCCACAAAAAGACGCGAACGAGGTGAACGATGAGCAAAAGCACGATTATCCGAGCCGCCCAGTAGTGGAGCGCGCGGATGAACTTGCCGAAGGGCAAGTAGTGCTCAATGTATTGGACGGAAGGGTAGGCTTGGTCGGGCGTCGGGCTGTAGTAGAACATCATTGCCCCGCCCGTGACGAACAAAATCACCAAACACAAAAGCAACAGGGCGCCGAAGATATGTCCCCAACCGACGGTGGCGGGCAAAGGTTGAGACCAAAATCGGTTCCAAGCGCTGACCAAGCCTGTCTCTCTTTCAAGCCAATCCAGAAAGCGACGCAACATAGCGCCACTCCTTTCGTTGACTTTCAATCTAAGCAGTCCGCCCGAAACAAATGTTCAGCGCAAACTGACTTATAGCCAATTTCAACTCGGCGACAGCGCACCTGCCTATAGGCTTTGCCCTTTCAAACGCTTAACGCTGAACCCTCAGCCCACAACCCCTTTTCAGTTTGCCATTAAGTTCGCAGCCGAACGAAGATTTCGCCCCCCTCAATCTTGTGCTGGAACTCGTCAAGGGGGCGAGGCGGTGGTCCGGATTTGACCGAGCCGTCAATGGCGAAATAGCCATCGTGGCAAGGGCAGAAGAAGGCTTGCTTGCTCCTCTCCCACCGGACAGCGCAACTTGCATGGGTGCAAATGTTGGACAGAACCTTGACCTTCCCATCGCCCATGACGACGACATAGACTGTGGTCCGTGCAGTCCTGATAACCCAACCGTCGCGGCGTTGGTAACTCAATGTCACAGCCTTAGGCTCGTTGGGGCGAAATTCAGAAATGTGACCGACGCGAATCCAAGGCGCTTTTTCTCGCCTGAATGCAGGGACAATCAGCATCAAAAGTGTGGGAACGCTCAAAGCAACCGCCGTGACTCCCGCTGCCATTTTGACGAACATGTCAAGCCATCTTCGTCGCGTCATCTGCTCTTCTGCCATAGCCATCACCGAACTCATGCGACGATTTTCGGAGTTGAGAAAGCAATTTACTGCACCCGAAAAATTTAGCCGAACCTGACGCTTTCCCTGTCAGGTCTTTTCCCTGAACCTCCATGCGAGCCGCAAAAATTTTAGTCACGAGATTGTTGCGAGTTGCGGGTTGTGAGTTCAAAGAAAATCCCTGACACACAACTCTCAACTCACAACCCAATTTGCCCACCGACTGAAGTCGGTGGCTACGAAAACAAAGCCTGCTGAAGCAGGCTAACTGAATAAGTTGGGAGTTGCGGGTTGCGAGTTCAAAGAAAAATCCTAACGCTCAACCCTCAACCCAATTAGCAGGCTTTAGCCTGCTTTGAACTCATAGCCACCCACCTCGGGTGGGTGGTTAAAGCCGTTTACTATTCGCCATTCGCTATTCGCTACTCGCTGCCGTTTTCGGCTTGAGGGTCAATTGAACTCCCTGTCACGATTGACGCAAAGCGGTGGAGAAGTGCACTATACTTGAAGGGTCGGTTCAGTCAAGTTGAATTCGCAACCCATAAACGCTCAACTTTTGGGCAAGGGTGACAGGACCTCATGGGGCGACGAAGTTTTCATCGGTTCAACCCAACCGTTTCGTCTCCAAGGTTGTTGGCGGGTCGCGATGTTCGCCAATGGGTGCGAGAGTTCCTTGAGGGGATGGGCGAGCCCGAACCGCAACCTTTCACGCCATCCGACTTTCAAATCGCCGCTTTGAACGCCGTTCTTGAGCGAGACACCATCGTCGTCGCACCAACAGGCAGCGGCAAGACTTGGATTGCCGAGCAAGCAATCGCCCACTTCCTCGCTGAAGGACGGCGGAGTTGGTATACGACGCCATTGAAAGCCTTGAGCAACCAAAAATATGACGCCTTCAGGGAGTTGTTTGGGGAGGAAAATGTCGGGCTCTTGACAGGCGAACGGCGGGAGAACTCTCAAGCACCGATAATCGTCGCTACGACGGAAGTTTTGCGCAACTTGCTTTATGCCGCTTCTGGTGAGGTCGCTGCCGACTTCATAGTCCTTGACGAAGCCCACTACCTTGCCGACCCGGAGAGGGGAGTGACTTGGGAAGAGGTCATAATTCTCGCACCGCCTGAAAGCCGCTTTCTTTTGCTTTCCGCCACTATTGCCAACGCCGATGAACTTGCGGGTTGGATGAAGGAACTTCGCGGGCAAGAACCTGCCCTCATCTGGGTTGACAGCAAGGAGAGACCTGTCCCGTTGAGATATGGCTTCCTTGACAAGTTTGGTCGCCCTCTTCCCCTCAAAATTGTTGACCTGCTACCGCAAAAAGCGCTGAAGCGACTGATTTGGCACAGCATCAACCCTGTTGACTTGGTTCACCGATTGAGGGAGCGAAATTTGCTGCCGGCTATCATATTCCTGCCGAGAAGGCGCGATTGTGACGAAGCGGTCCGTATGTTCCGCAGGTATCGGATGGAGGAGGGGCGCGAGGAGCGAGAAGCAATGTTCGCTCAGTTGGCTCAACAGTTCCCGCGACTTTGGGAACATCCCCTTGCCCGCTACTTGATTGAAGCGGGTGTCGCGCCACACCACGCAGGTCACTTGACAGCGTGGAAAATTGCCGTTGAGAGGATGTTGAGGGCAGGTTTAGTTCGTGCTGTTTTCGCCACCACAACCTTAGCAGCGGGGCTTGATGTCCCTGCGAGAACGGTTGTCTTGCCCACATTGAGGGTTCGGGACGAGAAGGGTGAACGAACCTTAACAGCCCTTGAGTTCCACCAAATGACAGGTCGTGCAGGGAGACGAGGCAAAGATAAAGTCGGTTTCGTCCTCGTAATCCCGCGACACCCAAGAGATTTTGAGCGGGCGAAAGAATTGGCTGAAAGTGAGCCTGAGGATTTGCGCTCCGCCTTTCGCGTCCAGTATTACCAAGTCCTCAACCTTTTGGCAACGATGGGCTACGAGGACGCATTGACCGTTTTGGACAAAAGTTTCGCCGTCTACCAGATGGCGAGGCGAAGCCACAGGAGGGCGAGAACTGCTCGGCAAGAGTTGCGGACGGAATTCAAGAGGAGGGCAAGTTTGCTGCAAGAATTGGGCTACCTTGACGAAAATTGGCACCCAACGATTATCGGCGAGTGGGGGTTGCTCATCAGGCATGAGAGGTCGCTCTTCATCGTTGAAGCGGTTCGGCAAGGTCTGATGGACACGCTTTCGCCTGAGGAGTTGGCTGGTTGGGCTGCAGCCTTCACTACCGAGCGCTCACCTCGCTACCCTGTAGCGCGCGTCAACCTTGAGCCACTATGGTGGCTCGTTTATGAGTTGGAGGAACTTGAGGAAAAGCACAAACTTGAGCCATCGCGGTTCTCCGACGAATTTGAAGGCGAGCACTTCAGCGATGCAAACAGAAGGGCTGCAGCAGTGTTCAGGTGGGCTGAGGGCAAGTGGGATTGGAACATGCTCGTTGAGCGGAGCGGAAGCGATGAGGGAGATTTGCAAAGGCTCATCCTGCAAGCGGCTGAAGTTTTGAGGCAGTTGGAAGAGTTGCCTTTGCCCGTCGCTTTGCGGGCGAAAATGGCTCGCCTCTCCCTTTTGCGCGACCCAGTCACGGATGTTTGGCGCCCAACGGAGAACGAATAGACACAAACTTGCTACCTCTAATGCCTGAAGGAGTCGAGCGGGTGAGGCAGGATGAGGAAACTTGTCGCTGAAGAGCGAATTGCCCGATGGAGGCGATACCGACCGCAGAAACGGTTTCCGATAGCAGCCATTTTGGACAACATACGAAGCGCCTACAATGTCGGCTCAATGTTTCGGACGGCTGAATGCGCCTACATCGCTGAGTTAGTTCTTTGCGGAATCACTGCTCGTCCGCCACACCGAAAAGTTGAGAAAACTGCTTTGGGCACAACCCAACTGGTCCCTTGGCGCTACTTCTCGGACACGATGGAGGCTGTTCAAGTCCTGAAAGCCGAAGGTTGGACGATAGCGGCGCTGGAAATCACCGATGAGAGCATTCCCATCCAAAGCGTCAAGCGAAGCCATTTCCCGCTGGCTTTAGTTATCGGGAACGAGGTCACAGGCGTTGACGACCTAATTCTGGCTTCAGCCGATATGGTAGTTGAAATCCCTCAGTTCGGCGAAAAAGAGTCACTCAATGTCGCCGTCGCTTTCGGCATCGCTGTTTACTTGCTGATTGAGAAGTTCCGTTCACTCACCTGAGGAACTGATTGGGACTGGCGTTGCCGACAATTTGAGGATTTGAACATGCGTAAGGAAAAAGGCAGCTGGTTTAAACCCACTGCCCTTCGTTTTCCCACGAAACCAAATCAAGTTCACGAAGCCAATGCATCCAATCGTGCCTGCCTGAGCAGCGGGTGTTGCCTCAGTCGCTTGAGTGCCACATCAGCGATTTGTTTCACACGCTGCCTTGATAGACCGAGCCGTTTGCCAATTTCCTCGTAAGTGTGGGTTTGACCGTCTTCAAGACCATAGCGGAGTTTGATGACGGTTCGGTAGTTTTCTGGCAATTCGTTCAAGGCTCGGTCAATGTGCTCTCGCAATGTCCGCTGTATCATTTCCTCTTCAGGGTTGAGAGTTGAAGTGTCCTCAATAGCGTCCAACAAGGTCACTTTCTCCTCGCTATCAACAGGCTCATCAAGCGAGGAGACCTGATGGGGGTAACCGAGCAATTCTTCAACTTGAGTTTTAGGCATCTTCATGAACCGAGCCAATTCCTGAGCGGTCGGTTCGCGACCCAACTCTTGGGTCAAAATTTCGCGAGCCCTATTGAGTTTGTGCAGTTGTTCGCTGATGCGGGTGGGCAACTTGACCAATTGGCTTTGAGCCTGAATGGCTCGGATGACCGCTTGCCTAATCCAGAGGGTGGCACATGTGCTAAATCTCGTCCCCTTCCTCCAATCAAACCTGTCAACTGCTTGAATTAGTCCGATGTTGCCCTCTTGGATGAGGTCGTTCAAGGGGACACCGTAGCCTCTATACTTGCGTGCGATGGAGACAACAAGCCTCAAGTTGGACTCAATCATGACCTGTCTTGCTTCCTCGCCGTCCTTTATGACCTCCATTTCTTCTGGAGTAGCAATTTGCAGGTAGCGTTGGCTGATGAGTTCAACCAAATAGCCGGGTCTCCGTTCCATACTCATTCGCTTCCATTCTCTCTCCGAAACACCCATTTGGCGTGCAATTTCATCCAACCTTTCTGGAGGCAATTTCTTGAGGGCGTTTTTGAGGACTAAAAGGTAGTCATCAAAGGTTTCGTTTTCCTTCCATCGCCTCAACTTGATGCCGAACTCTTTTTCCACATAACGGCGGAGCAAATTCTGACGGACACGGGTAGCCTTTTCCATCCGTTTCGCCAATTGCTGTTCTTGTTCCTTGTCCAGTAGCGGACGACGGCGCAATTCCCTCGCCCACGCAGCCATTGCGTCCTCTACAGCAGCATGCGCTTCTTCCTCTGCCAACTCCTCAGGAGTAATGACGAGGTCCTCAGGGAGTTCGGGCAATTCTCCCTCTTCAGTCCAGTATTCCTCCCAATCCTCTGGGAGTGGCTCTAAAACCTCTTCCTCCTCCATGACCGCCTCTAAGGTGAGGTCTTCTTCGTGTTCTGGCATCAAGACCGATTCCTCCAAAGGGAGTGGCTCAACCAACTCCACTTCTTCAAGCCACTCCTCAGTTTTTCGGGAACGACGCTTTCTTGGTTTTCGCGACATTACAGCCATAAGGCACGGTCACCTCTGCCATCCTGCGGCATGACTTGGGGCTTCCACGAAGTTTTGAGGCTGCTCTTTGTCCGCTTATATCATACCCTATTCTGCCACAAAAAGCAACCTCAATGCCAACGGGAAGACCCAAAATTGGCAATTTATCCGATAAATCCCGCCAAAATCTGCAGCCTTTTTGCAACCTCACCCAAAGCGAAACATTCCCTGGTTTCATTCAAGATTTCGCTGTCAATTGGTTTGTTGCTTTGTATAGTTGCCAAAGTCTCTCCCGCTTTTACAAAGTCACCAACCTTTTTCAGCACGATGATGCCAGCGCTTGGGTCTATCTGCTCAACGCCCATCCTAACAGCGCCGAGGCGTCCGGCAATCAGCCCCAATTTTCTGGTGGCGATGCTAACGACTGTCCCTGACCCTTCAGAACGGACCTCAACCCGATATGATGGCTGAGGTAACCTCTTTTCGTCCTCCACGACCTTAGCATCGCCGCCTTGGGCAGCAACCAATTGCCTAAATTTCTCCAACGCAGCACCGCTTTGCAAAAGTTCCATTGCTTTAGAGCGCCCTTCGTCAGGATTTGTTACTGCTCCGCCTAACCACAGCATTTGAGCGGCAACAGCGAGGCAAAGTTCCAGAACATCTTCTGGACCGTTGCCTTTGAGGACATTTATAGCCTCAGCGACTTCAACTGCATTTCCAATCGCGTGCCCAAGGGGCTGTTCCATGCTTGATAGGACAGCCACTGCCCTTTTCCCTGCCAGTTTCGCTGTTCGGACTAAGCCTTCTGCTAAAACGCGGGCATCATCAAGCCCTTTCATGAAAGCGCCATCTCCGAATTTGACATCAAAGACGAAGGCATCCGCTCCACCTGCGAGTTTCTTGCTCAAAATACTGCTGACGATGAGTGGTATGGAGGCGATAGTCGCTGTTTTGTCCCTAAGGGCGTAAATCTTTTTGTCGGCAGGAGCAATATCTTCAGTGGCAACAGCGATAGCGCAGCCGATGCTTTTGACTTGGGCGATAAACTCCTCTTGGCTCAAATTGAGCCTCATGCCCGGGATGCTTTCAAGTTTGTCAGCGGTTCCACCTGTGTGACCGAGGGCTCGCCCTGTCAGCTTTGCAACAGGGACTCCTGCAGCAGCGACTAAGGGAACGACGACGATACTCACTTTGTCTCCCACGCCGCCGGTGCTATGTTTGTCAATTTTGATGCCCTCAATTGATGACAAGTCAATGGTTCGCCCGCTTTTCGCCATCGCATCAGTTAGCCACCAAGTTTCCTCTTCACTCAGACCGCGAATGTAAACTGCTGCCAACCAAGCCGACATCTGCTCTGGTGCAATTTCGCCTCTCACAAATCCCATCACAAGTTGCTTGATTTCTTCCGCAGAGTTCCTTTCGCCATCCAATTTCTTGCGGATAATCTCGTAGACCAACATTTCCATCACGCCTCCCAAGCAAATTTGCCAGCAACTTCTAAAGCCCGCCAAAAATTTTGCCAATGTCAACCGAGTTTTAGCCTGAACCTTTTGAGAGAAGATTTACTGACCGAAGTCGGCGCTCGCTTACTGTGTCACTCAACTTGAATTGCCCCTTCAAGTTCAGATGCGGTTTTCGGGAATTTGCGAAGCCATATGACGGTTCGCTTCATCTCCGCTTTGGCTCGGCGCAGTTGCTTCACTACCGACGATTTCGCTGTGCCAGCTAATTCTTTGCGGCGTTCAACGCTTTGCTCTGGCTGAAGGACAGCGAGAGCGTCCCCGTCAAATTTGTCGCTGAACAACCGCAAATCGTCTAAGGTAGCGTCTTCAAGACCTTTCCCCAGTTCACTCAAATGCAAGACCAGTTGCCCGACGATCCGGTGTGCCTCCCGAAACGGCACGCCCTTTCGCACAAGGTAGTCGGCAAGTTCCGTAGCAGTGGAAAAGTCACGAGCCAACGCTTGTCTCATTCGGTCGGCGTTAAAAGTCGCTGTTGCGACCAACTGGCTCATGGCGGACAGACAAGCAAGGGTTGTGTCAACAGCGTTGAACACGATTCCCTTGTCCTCCTGCAAGTCTCGGTTGTAAGTGAGCGGCAATCCTTTGAGCAAGGTTAACAATTGCGTCAATGCCCCGATAACTAATGCCGCTTTCCCTCTGACCAGTTCGGCTATGTCCGGGTTGCGCTTTTGGGGCATGATGGAAGAACCAGTGCACCACGCGTCGTCCAAAGTGATGAAACCAAATTCAGGTGTGCTCCAAAGGACGATTTCCTCAGCCAATCGCGAAAGGTGAACCATTGTCAAGGCGCAAATGAAAACGAGTTCGCAAGCGAAATCTCGGTCGCTAACAGCGTCCATGCTGTTCTGAGCGGTTTTCTCAAAGCCCAAAAGCCTTGCTGTCAGTTCAGGGTCAATCGGCAACCCCGAGCCCGCTAAGGCTGCTGCACCGAGGGGCGAAGTGTTGAGCCGGGGAAGCAAATCCTTCAGTCGCTCCAAATCGCGTTGCAAAGCCCAGAAGTGGGCGAGCAGATGGTGAGCGAGCCTGACAGGTTGCGCGTGTTGCAAGTGAGTCATCCCGGGCAAAAGGGTGTCAATGTGCTGTTCCGCCTGCTCAACTAACGCTTGCTGCACTTTCAAAATCGCCTCAGCCAACTGCTTAACGGCATCGCGGCACCAAAGCCGAAAATCCGTCACAACTTGGTCATTTCTGCTTCTCGCCGTATGCAACTTGCCGGCAACCTCACCAACATATTCGCGCAATTTCCGCTCAACGAAACTGTGGATGTCTTCATCGGGACCTTCAAGTTCAACTTTGCCCGCCTCAATGTCCCGCATCAAGGCAAACAAACCTTTGACAAGCGCTTTTGCCTCGGAAGCGCTGATTATCCCTGTCTCGCCCAACATTATAGCGTGAGCAATTGAACCCAATATGTCTTGCTTCCACAAGCGCTTGTCAACGCTGAAACTTGACGAGAACCTGAGTGCTTCCTCAGCGAGCGGCTTTTTGAACCTGCCGCCCCAAAGCAACTGAACCCGTTCATTCCCTTGCTTGCGCTGCTTCTGAGGCATTTTCGTGTTCACCCCGCAATTTCAGCATTTCTCAGCAAGGCTCATTATGTCGCATTTCAGAAGGGCATCATAAACTGTAACTGTGAGCGGGAGTTTTGACCTCCAGCAGAGAGAGGTGAGCGAAAGTGAAAGTGCCTGTGCGATATGGTCGGACGCACATAGAGGTTGAAGTGCCTGACGAGAATTTGATGGCAGTGTGTCACCTGCATCCTGTCCCGCCACTTGCTGACCCGCAAGGGGCGATTGAAGAGGCTTTAGACAATCCCGCTGGCACGCCACTCATCCGAGAACTGGCGAAGGGTAAAGAAAGCGCATGCATTGTCGTCTGTGACAAAACTCGTCCCGTCCCCAATCCGCTCATCTTGCCTCCACTTCTTCGTCGGCTCGAAGAGGCTGGGATTGACCGCAGTCGCATCACCATCCTGATAGCCACAGGGACGCACCGCCCCAATTTGGGCGATGAGTTGGTTGAAATGCTCGGAGAATTCGTCGTGGAAAACTACCGCATCGAAAACCACATCGCTATCGACATAGAAAGCCACGCCGATCTCGGTTGGACGAGCACCGGGATGCCCATCCTACTTGACAAACGCTACATTGAGGCTGACCTGAAAATCGTCGTCGGACTCATTGAACCTCACTTGATGGCTGGCTACTCGGGCGGTCGGAAAATCCTTTGTCCGGGCATCATCGCCATGCCTTGCATGCGTGTCTTTCACGGCGCTGAATTCATGGGTCACCCGAAGTCTGTCACTGGCGTTTTAGACGGTAATCCCGTCCACTTGACGGCAAAGGAAGTTGCCGACAAAGCAGGTTGCGATTTCGCCGTTCATGTCACTTTGGACGAGCAACGGCGCATCACCGGAGTTTTTGCGGGCGATGTCCACGAAACTTTCTTTGCTGGAGTCAGGTTGGTTGACAAAGTGGCGAAAGTTCCGGTTCCCGAACCTGCCGACATCGTTATCACTTCCAGCGCAGGTTATCCCCTTGACACAACTTTCTACCAAGCCATCAAGGGCTTGGTGGGCGTGTTGCCGATTCTCAAACCCGGCAGCACTGTGATTTTGGCTGCGTCATTGAGCGAAGGATTGGGGCTGCCTCGTTTCCGCGAAATTTACACCGAGTTCCAAACTTGGGACGAATTCAAGCGCCTCATTTTCTCGCCCGATTACTTCCGCGAAGACCAATGGATGGTGCAGGAGCAAATGAAAGTTGCCGAAGTGGCGGACATCTGGGTTTACAGTGACGGCGTGCCACCAGAGGAACTTGAGTTGGCGAAAGTCAAGCCACTAACCTCACTGCAGGAGGGCATAGACCAAGCCCTGAAAAAGCACGGACCAAATGCGAAAATCGTCGTTGTTCCTGACGGTCCATATGTCATGCCCGTCCTCAACGACAGACCAACGACCTCATAGCACATTGGTCAAACTTTCGGGCATAATGGAAAGTGACGACCGGCAAAAGGAGGCGAACTTGAAATGAGGCGCGGTTTTACGCTAACAGAGATGCTGACCGTCATCGCCATAATGGCGATACTGATGGCGCTTCTGTTTCCCGTCTTCTCTACCTCCCGCGAGAAAGCCCGACAAAACGCCTGCTTGACGAACTTAAAGCAAGTCGGAACAGCCCTGACGGCTTACGCCCAAGACTACGACGATGTGAATGTCCTGTCGCATGATTGTTTGCTTTCTGCTGTTCTTTCTGCTCAGGTTGGGTCTCCTGTCCTTGTCCTCTATGCCCACCTACTTTTGCCGTATACTCGCTCATCCATCGTCTATGCTTGTGGGTCACATCCTCAAGTCCCTGCCATCCCACTGACCCCTTTCAACGATCCCACCTTAGGGTTAAATGTGCCCAGCCTGCAAGTCAGTTACGCCATCAACGCTAATAACGACGACGCAGGTCCAATGAGTTGCTTCGCTCCTCCCCCAAACCGCCAGCGGTTCTGCCAAGACCCATCGGGTAAGCCTCGCCCTTGTGTGGGCTTTGCCGGCATCTCCCGTGTCCGCATCCCGCAGCCTGAAAACCGTTTGGCTTTGATGGAAGCGCCGACGGAAAATAATCCGACCCTCACACCACCCAACGGTTGGCGACTTTATGACCCAACGAGAGACCCGACGACGATGGGTTGCTGGCTTCAAGCCCTGCCCGTAGATAATCCCATTGACTGCTGGACAAATCAACCCGTCCTACATCCTGCTGGGCGACGCCACACAGGCGGCGCCAATTACCTGTTTGCTGACGGCAGTGCCAAATGGGTGTCTTTGTTGCAAGTGCAGCAAAACTGGGTCGCTCAATAGGGCACTTTTTCGCCGTCCCGCTTCGGAGGTGAACCTTATGCCCAGCCCGTTCCCTGGCTTTGACCCTTACCTTGAGGACGAAAGGTTTTGGCACGATTTTCATCAGACTTTCATCGTGGTAGTGCGTGAATTTTTGAACCATCAGTTGCCGCCCCGCTACCGCATCCGAATTGAGGAAAGAGCCCTTGTAATGACTGAGCCACCTGAACCCTCACAGCGATTTGAACGGGTCGTTTACCCCGACATCGCTATTTCCCGTCAAGCGCCGCAGCCGGCGGGAACGGCGACAGCCACTGCAACTGCCATTGAAGTAGAGACCGAAGTTGCTGCCGATGAACCCGTCATCGTTGAGTTTTTGGCTGAAACGGAACGAAGGCAGTCCTTCATCAAAATCTTTGACCGCACCAACGAGCGATTGGTGACGGTCATTGAGTTGCTCAGCCCTTCCAACAAGCGGACTGGCGAATGGCGAACGGCTTACCTGCAGAAGCAGTTTTCATACTTGGGAGGAGGCGTCAACTTGGTGGAAATTGACCTTTTGCGTCAAGGGAAACACACGGTGGCTGTGCCCGAATATGCTTTGGAACGAATCAAACCCTTTTACGGCATCGTTAGCGTCTGGCGCTTCTACATCCGGAATCGCTTTGAAGTCTATCCCGTTCGGTTGCAGGAAAGGTTGCCCCGCATCGCTGTCCCTCTGCTGCCGGAGGACAAAGATGTCGTTTTGGACATCCAGTGGGTTTTCAACCGCTGCTACGATTTGGGCAGATACGGCTTGGATATTGACTACAGCCAGCCACCTCCTGTGCCCTTGACCGATGAGGAAAAGGCTTGGCTTGAAAAATTGCTGCGCGAGAAGGGCTTGCGGAAGGCTGAGAGTGAAGGGACATGAAACGATTGCCGCGAATCGTCATCACGATGGGAGACCCGGCAGGAATCGGTCCTGAAGTGATTGTCAAGGCACTTAGCGATGAGCAATTGAACCAATCAGCCCGCTTCATCATCGTGGGCGATCATGGGCTGTTCATCCGAGCATGCGAGTTGGCAAGTAGGACAGTAAAAGTGCCCCCTCTAAACTACGAGTCGGTCACAAGTTTTGATGACCCCGCATTTCGCCCTGACGCCATAAACATCATGGATGCAGCGCCAGTCCCAAGAAGCCTGATTTGGGGCAAACCCAGTCCCGAAGGTGGTAAGGCAGCGGCTCAAGCCATTGAAATCGCAACGAAAATGGTCCTCAACGGAGAGGCTGACGCAATGGTTACTGCCCCGATCAGCAAGCAAGCCCTTCAAATGGCTGGCATCCCATACGCCGGGCACACTGAATTTTTAGCGGCTTTGTGCGGTGTGACCGAGACAAGGCTCATGCTCGTTTGCGACGAATTGAAAGTCGTTCACGCCACAGGTCACATGTCCCTTCGTAAAGCCATTGACAATTTAACGACCGAGCGAATTGTCAGGACGGTGGAATTGAGTTTGCCGACGATGCGCTTGTTGGGCTATGAGAAACCACGCATCGCAATTGCAGCTCTCAACCCCCACGCAGGTGAAGGCGGAATGTTTGGCGACGAGGACGAGCGAATTGTTTGCCCTGCCGTTGAAAAGTTGCGAAATGAGGGGCACGAGGTTTTCGGTCCAATCCCTGCCGACAGCGTTTTTTGGAAGGCTCGGCAAGGCGAGTTTGATTTGGTGGTGGCACTCTATCACGACCAAGGGCACATCCCCGTCAAGGTTTTGGCTTTTGACCGAGGCGTAAATGTAACTGTCGGATTGCCCATCATAAGGACTTCCCCCGACCACGGTGTCGCTTTTGACATCGCATGGCAAAATAAGGCTCAGGCGACCAGCATGCGCGCTGCCATTGAATTGGCGGTGCGGATGGCGAGTCGCCGTATTCTGGAGCAGGGAGGTGACTCCCCATGAAGCGATGGGGGTTGCTGGGAACATTTGTGCTCGTGCTATCAGTCACTCTATGGAGCAGTTGGTTGGTGAGTCAAGAGCGAGAGGTCACCCTCCGTTACAAATTTTCCACCAAAGAAACGCGAACCTACAGCATCCGCCTTACGGGCGAAATGGCTATGACGGTGCAAATCTTGGGACAGGAAGCCCCCGCAATGATTTCACTTCAGGGCACGATGACGCAAACTGAACGCGTCGAAGATGTTGACAAAGAAGGTGTGGCAACGATTGTCGCGACGACGAAAGGGCGCATGAAGACCGAAGTTACTGGGCTTCCTGTCGGCGCTGAATTCCCGCAACAGCAAGAAGTCCCAGAAGTCATCGTTCGCCTCAAAGTTGACCCGCTTGGCAAGGTGAAGGAAGTGAAGGTTGAGAAAATTGATGAACAGCCGAAAACTAAAATGCCGTTGCCTTTCGGTCCGGACTTCACAATGCCGCAAATGCAAGGCATGGGCTGGCAAGGATTCCTGCTGCCTGAAAAACCTGTCCGACCCGGCGACTCTTGGGACATCACGACCGAGCAAACGGTAAACTTCGGCGATAAGACTGTCAAGTTGGAAATCAAAGGACGAGCGCGATTGGTGGGCTTTGAAAAAGTTGAAGGGCGAGAATGTGCCGTCATTGAGACAACCGTTGAAATCCCCGACTTCGGCGAGTTCTTCGAGGCAGTTCCGATCCCGAAGGGAGAAGGCAGCATCAATGCGAGAGTTGAAGGGCAAAGCAGCGGCAAAGTCTGGTTTGACATTGCCAACGGCTTAGTCGTGAAAAGGGACGAAACCACCGAGGTGACGATGAACCTGACAATTTCCGCACCGACAGGTCAAAGTTTCAACATGTCCATGCAGGGCAGTTTCAAAACACAACAGCAATTGACAAAAGTTTCGCAAGCGAAGGGCGAGGAGAAATGATTGACTGCCCACATCAACCGACGGGTTCAAGAATGTGAACTGTTGTTTGTCCAGCGACGAGTTGAGCGAACTTTTCGGCGTCAGCCTTGCTCCCAACGATGCTACCGTAGTGCATTGGGATGACATGGGTCGGTTTAATGCGCTTGACGGCTTCGGCTGCTTCTTGCGCGTCCATGACATAAGTTCCGCTGACAGGCAGCAATGCAATATCCACTTGCCCCAAATTGTCCATTTCGGGGATAAGGTCGGTGTCGCCAGAGTGATAAACCGTTTTGCCTGCTAAGGTGATAAGGTATCCGACGCCACCGTAGTTTTTGGAGTGAAACCTCTGCCGTTCGGGACGAACATTGTAGGCTGGCACGACTTTGATCGTGACGCCCTTCTCCGTCAACACATCGCCAGCCTTAACCACCCGCACATTTTTGCCCAGTTTGGACGCAGCGTTCTGAGGGGCAACGATGACTGCATCGGGTTTCGCCACTAACCGCACGGAGTTCGGGTCGCAGTGATCAAAGTGGTCGTGGGTGACGAGAACCAAATCAGCCTTCTCGGGGACGGAGCGGAGTTCGTAAGGGTCAATTGCCACGACGATGCCGTCGCCTTTCAGCAAGAAGGCGTCATGTTTGAGCCAAGTGATTTCCACGCCTTCAATTGTCACCGCCATCGTCCTTCACCTCCCAATCAAAGTCCGCAAGGCTCGCCATCCATTTTGGCATCAACTTGTTCCAAATGCTTGCCGTCAGTCCTGTGGCTGATTGGAGAGCATTCGGGCTGAAGGCGCTACACTTATTGGCGGCTCAATTATGGAAAGGAGGGCAAAAAGATGAGGTCGTGGGGAACTTTGATTTTGGTGGCGCTGGTCGTCTCGTTCGGGTGGGCACAAAGGGTTTGTCAATCGCCTGACAGCCTTTATGTTGACAGCACCGGCTCAGCAAGGACATTGCACCTCTTCGTCTATGTGCCGCCCAGCACTTCTGAGTTCACCATCGCCATTTTTGACCAAGCCGACGATGAACAAGTCGGTCAGCCATCATCTTTTGTCCTTTTTGCTCCCGATGGGGCTGAAGCGATGAAATTGACGAACTCTCAGCGCAACGCTTGGTCAGAGTATCGTGTCGCAGTTAACGGGCGTTGGGGCATTTGGAGATTGACGGTCACAGGACCGCAACCGCCTCAAGGGCAGAGGCAAACCGTTCGCAATCATTTCCTCGTTCGGACAGTTGGAGATGTCGATTTGTTCGTCAAGCCTGAACCTGTTGTCCTCGCCCGCGGGTTGCGGTTGGCTGAACCAAAATTTGGCGGTCAACCAGTCCACAATTTGTTCGTCCAAGTTCCGGGACTCACAAGAGTTCGGTTCAATTTCGTCCGACCACGCGAAGAGCAAACTGTCAATGTGAAACTCCAACCCCCAGACGGAGTAATTGCGGAACAGCGATGGGGCGGGTTGCCTCGTGGTGCGTTGGAGTTCCTTGAGGTCACGGGAGCAAATTTGCGTGGGCTATGGCAATTGACAATTAGCGAAGTCAAAGGCGTTTATGCTTTGGGCATTGAGCAAGAGTTGCGCGTCTTTTTCACCGACAAGCCGCTGATGCCGATGCCGCTGACCGTCCAAGTTGCTACTTTTATCGCCGAGAAAAATTCCCTCGTCCCAGCCAGACTCGACATTACATCGCCTCAAACAGCCAACGAGACTTATGTCGCTTACACCGACCGAAACGGATTTGGGGCATTGTTCTTGTTGCCGGGCATAACCTACCGCATCACCGCTTCGCGAGGTTTTGAGTATGAGCCACAAACGGTTTTTGTCACTGCTGAAGCGAAAGCCTTTAGTGCCCCGGTGAAATTGGTTTTGAAGCGCCCCGAAGGTTGGTATTGCGGCGACACTCACACCCACACGGTTTACTCCGATGGCAACGACACGCCCGCACAAATGGTTGAGGCTGCCAGAGGAGAAGGGCTTGATTGGTTCGTTTTGACTGATCACGGCGTTGGTCCGGTCATCCAGCACATTCTGACGGCTCATCAGGAGGCGTTGCCTTTCTCAGAGCCTGGCAAGTTCGTTGTCATCCCGGGTGAAGAGTTTACGACACCCAATTACCACGCAAATGTCATCAACGGGACAGTCTTGGAATTGCCGACCGCTCCCCTGCAACAAGTCATTGACGCAGTTTTGAAGGCTGACACTGAGGAGCGACCTATGACCATCAAACTCAACCACCCTCACTGGTCTGGCACTGCCAAAGCACCTGAGTTGGCTCGCCAGTTGGAGCGGTTGCCTCTGATTGAACTGTGGAACAGCCCAGAACCGCAAACAACGGAATTTTGGTGGGAGTTGCTGAACAAGAGTTTGAAAGTTTTCGCTGAAACTGGCACTGATAGCCACAACCGAAAAACCTCACGCCTCGGGCATCGCCGAACTTATGTCTATCTGGGCAATGAACCTTTGACAGCAGCCAACATTGTGCGAGCCTTCAGGGAAGGGAGAAGTTTCATCAGCAGGGGAGCGCTTCTGCTTTTCACCGTCAACGGTTCACTCCCCGGCAGCACAGTAATCGGCTCTCCTGTGACCGTCAAAGTTTGGGCTCAAAGCGTTCACCCCATTGACAGAATTGAAATCGTCCACAACGGAAAAGTCGTCCAAACCATCACCGCCGACGGCAAGACTGAGGTGGAAACCGAAGTTTCTATGCCCGTTAGTGACGGTTGGCTGTTAGCGCAAGTCTTTCGCAAGGACGACCCAATGCCTTTAGCAATGACCAACCCTGTTTTCGTTCGCTCGGCAAAGTGAAAAGGGTTTCGCATTGGGCGAAGTGAGTCTCGGCGAAAAGTGAAAGCCCTTTAAAGCAGGGTGGTGAGGGCAATGCCCAATCCGTTTCCCGGCATGAACCCTTACTTGGAAGCGAAAAGTTTGTGGCGGGATGTGCAATGGCGTTTTATCGCCTATGCCGCTGAAGTCCTTCAACCCCTTTTGCGCCCCCGTTACCATGTCCGAATTGAGGAGCGACTTTATGTTGAGCCTATTGAGCGCCCCATCTTCCCAGACATCTCCGTCATTGAACGACCACGACCAAGCATTGAGCAGGCACAAACAGGTGGCGTTGGTGTCGTTGTTGCAACTGCTACCGCTGTTGAGGTAACTTATGACGAACCGACGGCGATTTTGGAAACGACTGGACCGATCCCGGAAGGTTACTTGGAAATCGTTGACCTCGCCCGTGGTGGGAAAGTTGTGACGGTCATTGAGTTACTGAGCCACGCAAATAAAACCATCGGGACAGACGCAAGGTGGCAGTATGAGCAAAACCAAAGGCAAGTGCTTGCAGCAGGTGTGAATTTGGTTGAGATTGACTTGCTTCGTGACGGGGCTTATGTCCTCGCACCACCTTTAGAGTTGGTGAAAATTGCTGTCGGCAAAGAGTGGCATTATCTCATCAGCATTCACCGAGCTACCGAACCCCATCGCTTCTACCTTTACGCCGTGACAGTCCAGCAAAGGTTGCCCCGCATCTTCATCCCGTTAGCACCTGATGACCCTAAGGTTGCGGTCTTGGACCTGCAGGCGGTGATTGACAGGTGTTATGAGGCTGGCGCTTACGACGATGTGATTGATTACAGCCAAGAGCCACCACCGCCGAGTTTTTCGCCAGAAGTGATGAGTTGGATTGACACTTTGCTCAAAGAGAAGGGACGGCGAAAATGAAGTCGCTAACCGTGCCCCGATGGTTGTGGCTTTTCGTTTTGGCTGCTTTGGTCTGGTCGTGGAGTTTGTATCTCGTCGGATGGTGGCTGACGCCTTCGGGACATCGCTACTTCTGGGTCACCTTTGATGTTTCCGACTACAACGCCCACCTCCGTTGGGCTCGCCAGGCGTGGGAAGGAAAAACCCGATTTGTCAACCTGTTCACGACCGAAGAACATGAGCCGAAAACTTTCAACCTTCACGACTGGTTCGTGGGTAAACTGGCGAAGTGGCTTGGGTTGTCCTTGCACTTGAGTATGCGCCTTGTCCATACTTTGGGCGTCATCGTTTTCGTCTTTGCTGCTTGGTGGCTGGCGCTTCCAGTTTTGAACGAAGAGCAACAACGAACCTACTTGCTCATGCTTTGTTTCCTCGGCGGTTTTATCTGGCTCGCCATGCCCGAAGCCAACACTTTCATGGCACTGGCTACAATGTCTTGGTTCGTTTGGGGCAAAGCGTTGGCTGCGCTTTTGATGGGCAGCATTTTGAGGTTAGGAATGCAGGAGTGCGAGCGTGCAAAAGTGCAAGCGATTTTGGTTGGAATTGTGGCAGGTGCTGTTTTGGGCAACATCCACCCATATGCGCTTGCGCCAGTCGGTTACGGATTGGCGCTATGGCTGATTGGGCACTTCATTTTGCGGTGTGAAGTCGCAGGCAAAAAGGCAGTTAAAGCATCACTGGTAGCGTTGCCCGCTTTTTTGGTTGCTGGTTGGCAAGGGTGGGCAATTTTAAGCGACCCAGTTTACCGAGCCGAGTTTCTCTTCCCGCTGCAAACCCCGCCTCTTTGGCAGTTCGTCCTCAATTACGGCGTTTTCCTTCTGCTTGCTTTGCTTGCAAGTTTCCACTTCCTTCGCCAGTCGCCAATCGCCAGTCGCCAGTCCCTTCTCATTGCTTGGCTCGTCGGTGCTTTCCTCGCCGTTTACTTGACGCCGACAGCACAACCTCGCAAGTTGATTGAAGGGGTTCACCTGCCGATGTGCATTTTGGCTGCGTGGGCTTGGCATCAACTTGTTTTGCCGAGAACAGTCGTCATCCGCCGTCATCCCACAGCCGTTTTGATTTTGATCGGTGCAGCCGCACCGCTGACATTTTGGCTCTCACAAGTCCGCAACTTCACCCAAAATGACGAAATTGCCTTGCACTACGGTGGCGTGCCTTTTTACTTGAACGAGCGACATTTGAAGTTGATTAACTGGCTGGCGGAACATATCCGACCTGATGAAGCGATTTTGTGCAACTACCAACTCGGAAACTACATCCCAATCCTGACAGGGCGTCGTGTCTTCATTGGTCATTGGGGTGGGACGGTAAGGGCAAAAGAGAAACTGCAAATTGCCCGAAAAATTTGGCAAGGCGAATTGCCCATCGACGAAGCCAAGCGACTTTTCCGACAACATCGCCTTCGCTATGCCGTTGTGACAATCTACGAGCGCCACGCCACCAAGCCGAAACACGAATCTGAAGATTGCTCACATTTGGGTGAACATTTTCAAATTAACAAGTATGGCGACATTGTTTTTAAAGTCGGCGAAGACGCAATATATCGGCTATTGTGGTAAGTTTCAGTTTACGGCAAAAAGGCAAGCCAAGCGGAATAAGAAGAATGTTTGTAGAGTTCACCTCGGTGATGCGGAATAGGCGGACAATCTACCATCAGGAAGCAGAACCAGCGTATATGTCCCGTCGGGTGAACGCAACCAATATTTACAAAGCCACATCGCTATCAATCGCCCTTGCTCGTCGGTCATGAACGCTTTATCTGAAAACCCGCGATTGTAGTCTCTTTGCAACTCTTCTTGCCACTTAAGGAACTCTTTCCAAGTCAAAGGTTTTTCAGTTACTCGCTGTCCGTTTCTTGGGTTAATTGAGACTAACTTGCCTTTGTCACCTTTCATATCCCAATAAGCAAGTATCAACGAATTTTGCTGCTTTCCCAAAACCAACCGTTCTCCAGTGAACTCTCGCTGCCAAAGAGTTTTCCCTGAAGATGCATCCAACGCCGTTACCGATAAACCACTGCCGGTCGGAGGTTTCCAGAAGGGAATTTCCAAGACGACAACACCGTCAATGACATGGAAGTCACTAACGGTAATTGAAGTTTTCTGCCAGACGACTTTACCTGTGAGCAACTCAATACAAGTCAGACCATTCCATGCTTTGATTACCAACCACTTGCCATCGGTGTCCGCCCTTTTCATCAGATCCATCAGATAAGTTGCTGATGCAAATTGCTTAAGTGCCTTGAGACAATCCTCTGGTTTTTGTGGTGGTGGCAGTAACGGTTGCCATAAATCTTTCACCCAAAGTTGCTTTGCAAATTTCTGAGAAGGTTGGCTCAATTGTTCTAATCGTGCCATTGCTTCTTTGGCGCGTTGCTTTACTTTTTCGTCTCCCTCTTCTGCTGCATAAGTTAGCAACTTCCTTGCCGTTACCCAGTCCCTTTCCTGCATTGCCCATTCACCTGCTGCCAAGAACAATCGTGGCTTGAGTTTAGGAAATTGCTCGGCATACTCCAGCAATTTCAAGAACGGGTCACGCCTATCGGCTCGCTGTGGTTTTTCTGCCAGCACTTGTTCAAGCAACTTTTCTGCTTCTTCACGGTAGGGTGAGCCTTCAGGAGCGGAAAGAAAGAATGCAAGCAGTGGCAAGTGAACTATGCTTATGTAACTTCTCTCAGGCATTTTCAGTTGCCAAATCACTTCGTAAACGAGTGGGTCATCAGGATAACGCTCGCAAAAGTGTTCTGTTAACCACTGGTGAATAATTTCCTTTACCCTGATGCCTGCTTCCGTCTGTTGCTTTCCCTTCACTTCATCCAAAGATTGCCTGACAACTTTTTCCTTCAACTCAGGATGATCGGCGAGTAACTTGTCAAGGGAAGAAAGCAAATCGGTTTGAGCAACGGAAAGGTAAGGGTTAGGGTCAATTCCTGTGCCTTTCAACAAATTGCGCAGGAAATTTTCGGCCAAGCGCATCTGCTCTCTTTTCTCTTGCTCTTCTCTCAATCTTTTTGCCCGCAAACTTAGGGCTTCTTTGCTTAGCGGGAACTGTTTGAGCAGTCTTTCTTCTAACTCAGCAGCCTTTTTATCTTCACCAATTTCGTAGCAGATTTTTATTGCCTCTGCCAAGACAACAGGTGCCCAACGGCTCTTTGGGAATTTCTGGATGAAGGATTGGTAGGTTTGGATTAAATCGTCAAAGTCCTCACCCAACCTTGCTTGCTCTATTCTCCACAAAAGTGAAGCAACCTCTTTCCCTTCCCGTTTCCATGCTTCAAGGACTCTGAGAAGCCTTTCATCGCGACTTTTCGCTTTCTGCATCACTTCCCATGCTCCTTCAAAATCACCTTCTTCAAGGTGCAACCGAACTAAGGCTGAGAAATCAGTTATTAGTGATGTGTCGGCAAAGAGTGATGGGTCAAATAATTCCAGCAACTCCCGCTCTTCAGAATCTTCTGGACATCGACGCAGTTTGGAGACAGCAGCGAAAAATCGCTTCGCATCTCGCAAATTTCTGAAGGCAAACTCACTTGCTCTATTTGCCACCATCCATGCTGAAGCACTTGACGGGTGTTCAGCAATAATCTTCAAGGCTTCATCAAGAAGTTGAAGGCGTTGGTCTTCCGTTGGCGAATATCCGTGAGTGAATGGCATAGCCCGATAAAGCCAAGAAATTGCTTTCGCTGCAGGGATGAAACGAGATTTAGGGCATTCCCTCAGAACTTGAGCGACGATTTCTACAACTTTTTCCTGTATCTGTTCATGTCGTTTATGCGGAAGTAACCTGATTTGAAGTAACAAAGCCTGCGCCCTCAAATCTTGTCGGAGAAGTTCTTTTTGAATCGGCAAGGGTTTCTGATGCGGTTCTGTCAGTTTCAAAAGATGTTGCAAGTAAGGTTGTGCTCTTTGGAAGTAAGAATACATCTCCCATTGCCAAACTATCCACCCGCAAAATCCATCTGCTTCCGTCAATAACTGCATATTAGCCGAGCGGTAAAAGGCTTCAAGTTCCTTAACGGCTTCCTCAAATTTCTCGTTTTCAGCGAGATGGCGAACAAGAAGCAATCTCGCTTTAGCCCCTACCCATATCCCTTCATACTTTTGGGCGATGTCTCGCAGCAACTGAACTGCCTCTTTTGGCTTGACAGACATCAACCCTTCTGCATGTCTCAAATCGGCAAAACCGTCTAATTCCTCGTGTGCTGACCATCTAAACGAATACGCCCACTTCGGCGGTTCAGGGAAGTCAACTTCTTTTTCAAGCCATTTTTCCCAATCGGCATCCGTTAGCCTCTCAAAGTTTGGTCTCGTGAATTCATAGTAACTGAGAGACCAACCAACAGCAATGAAAGGCGGATAAGGCTTCGCATCCACAATGACTAAGACTGGGTGCAATTTACCAGAAGCCACATGTAAAACTTCGCCAGTTTGTGAATGGGTCACAATATCCATGACTGTGACGGGTGTCTCTCTCGGAAGCGGAGAAATGACATCTGCGAAAGCGGAAAGCATTGCAGCTTCATTTTTGCTCAACGGCTCGCCTCGCCGTTCTTTCTCGGCGATAGAGACGAATTGACGCATCAATTTGGCGAATTGTTGCAAATGCTTTTCCATACGCTTTGACAGCACATTTGCTTCCCTCAGAACCTTTTGTAGCCTTTCCGTGGCTATCGCAAGTCTCTCGTAACATTTCGGGTTAGGCTCAAGGTAGGCAGGCGGGATTCCTTCTTCTAAACCAGCGTAAAGATAGACGGGAGCGCCATAAAGCCCATAAGCGTGCCTCAATTGCGCCCAAGACGCTAAAGCGGAATTGAGTTTCCAATCCTGCCAGACAGCAGTTTTCATGAAAGAAGGTGTTCTTTCATCAACCTCAAACAGAGCCTTAATCGCCCAAAGCCAAAGGTTATAGACACTTCCCTGCCATTCTTTTTCACTCCATTGAGCCCACATCTCACAGAAAGGCTTAATTCGTTCCAAAACGAGATTGCCCGAAGGCATTTGCTTCAGCAACTCTAAAGCGCGCTCAGAACCTAAAGCAGCAGCCACATCGAGCCCTGAAGGAATCCTGTCAGGAACTTGCGGGTCTCCCGTCCATTGCAAAACTTCTGCATCAGGGAACTGAACTTCTGGCAAAATCCTGATTTGCTTTTCTGGCATCAATTGTGGCGGCGGGGCAACTATGGCAGGCACAGGGTGAGTGACGATCCGTGCCCTGCCGTAAGCGGGCTTTTTTAATTCTTCTTGCAATTGCCTTATTGCTTCAGAATCTTCAAGAACCTGAAGGCTTGTGAGTCCAACTGCGTCAATTGCTTTCCGCAAATCAACCAAAGTCATGCCAACGGGTTCTCCTGAAAGGGAAAGGATGGCTTCAACGAATTTGCGATAGCGTTCAAAACCGTTGGGCAATTCCTCAAGGAGCAGAAGCATCAAAACTGCTGTGCGAAGTTCTTCACCCTTTCCAACATCATAAACCCGCCTTGCGAGCCACTTGTATGTTCGGAAATATCGTCGTCCTTTCTCACTTGCATCGTAATGACCTCTCGGCTTATATTGGGTGAAGTCCTCACCGAACGGGTAACCTTCAATGACTCGCTTTGCAGCGATGATTTCTGAGACGATACTTGCAACCTCATTTTGCAGACTTGTTGGGACAGAGAAATTCTCATCAAGCAACTTACCTGCAACAGCCAAAACTATCGCTGCGTTTTTAGATTCCTGTTGCCACTTTGTTTTGCCCAATTGCGAATAAGCCTTTGAAGCCCAATCCTTGAGAATTTGCGACAAGATAGGAGAGAACCCTTCAGTTTCTGCCTCCTTAATTGCTGCCTTGTGGAGTTCGTAAAACTGGTAAAGGCAAGCATCAGTTGTAACGAATACAGGGACATTGTGGAATCGCTTCAGGTCATCGTAGGCTTTCCAAAGGTTTGTCTCTCTCCAGTCAGTAACGACAAGGATTCCGTCGCGAAGTAACCTTTGCTTTGCTTGTTCACTAAGGTTCATCAACGCTGCAACATGGGGCAAGTTGACAGGTTGTGCCATCAAACAAGATGAGAACACGAGCAAAAGAAGTATCCAACCCAAATTTTTATCCATCGTTTCCACCTCCCTGTCGCCATTATGCCATATTTGGGTGACCAGTTGCCTGTCCACGAAGATGCTTCAAGGTTTGTGGCTAATCACAGGCAAACTGTTGTTCGTTAGAAGTGAAAACGGTGGCTTAGTCCACATCTGCGACAAAATTTGCCCTCGGATAGTGCTATTTTCCCAAATTCCCAACTGGGGCGCAAAGGTGCGAAGCGACATGGCACGGAAGCCGATTAGAAAACCGCGAGAAGACACGAAACCAAAAACCTTAATTGTCTGCAAATTGCCGTTCTTGCGTTCCTTAGGCTCTACACGCATGCTTGCTTCCACGCCTGTGCTGATTTTGTTCCTTTTGCCCACGCTGCTTCTTTGGTCGGTCACTTTTGGCGGAAAAACTTTAGCGCCCGTTGACTTGCTTTTGGTCATGTCGCCGTGGCGGCACTTCGCTGCCGAACGGTTTCCCGAATTTCACGCCGTCAAAGCACCCCTTCTGGATGTCGTTCAGCAATACTTCCCGTGGCGGAAGTTTTACGCTGAGAGTTTGAAGGAAGGAAAGTTGCCACTTTGGAATCCCTTCATGTTTTGCGGCACGAGTTTCGTCGGCAACGGCATGTCGGCAATTTTCTACCCGCTCAACTTGCTGTTCGTTGTCATGCCCGTTGAAACCGCATTCGGTTGGGTGGCTTGGTTGCACCTCGTCTTGGCAGGCATTTTCATGTTCGGCTTCTTGCGCCAATTCGTTTCACCCCTTTCAGCCTTGACAGGAGCAATTGCTTTTCAACTTTGCGGCTTTTTCGTTGCTTGGTTGGCTTACTTGCCCTTGCTCTGCACCGCTGTTTGGCTTCCCGCAGCCTTATGGGCATACGAATCTGGCTGCCGTTCATACTCCAACGCTTACACCCTTGCACGCTTGCACGCATACACCCTTGCGTCACTGAGTTTGGGCATGTCATTATTGGCGGGACATCCTCAAGTTGGTTTCTATGTCCTCTGGGCATTCGGCGTTTATGTGTTGCTGAGAACTTTCGCGGCAAGAAACATCCATCTCCTGCTGTGGGGCGCATTTTCATTGGTTGGGGGAGTTATGTTTGGAGCGGCTCAGTTGTTGCCTTTGCTTGAGATGGCAAGCGTAAGTTTCCGCAGTGGCGCGGAAAGTTGGGCATTGGCGGCAGCCAATCGTTTACCCTTTGACCAATTCGTTCGTCTCTTCGTGCCTTCCTTTTTCGGCGATTGGCGCAGCGGCACTCACCTCGTTTGGGATTTCGCTCGCTTCAATTTCGTGGAGCGAACAGGTTACCCAAGTGTCATTGCTTTTCTGCTGGCATTCGTGGGTTTGTTTTCAATGTGGGTGCAGGTGTGCAAGAGTGCAGTCGTGCAAGCAAATTCGGCTCAGCAAGAACATCTCCACCCTGATATCTCCTTCCCCCGTCCCTCGCCTCCCGTCCCATTCGTTGCAGGTTTAGTTTTTGCAACTGTTGGGTTGTTGGCAGCGTCCGTGCCAATCGTTCATCGTTTCATGGCGTTGGGTTTACCCGGAACACAGGCGTTTGTTGGCATCTCACGGACACTCTTTTTGTTTGATTTCGGCATTGCCATCCTTTGTGCCTGCGGAATGGAAGCGTTAGCACAATCAGTTGCGCAATCAAATCGTGTCTCTCACCTGCCCATCGTTGGGTTGGTTTTGGCATTGTTGCTCATGGCGATTTGCATCAGTTTAGGTGTCAATGCCCATGCTGAGACGGCATTTCACCCACTTCTGCACGACTTCACGATGACCCAAATTTACCGTTGGCTGGCATTGACAACTTTGGGCACTATCGCGATTTTCCTCACCATTCGTCTCCCCCAACTTTCTCGCACTCGAGATCACATGCTTGCGCGCCTGCACGCTTACGCGCTTCTCTCCCTTCCGCTCCTTGTTGCCATTGATTTGCTCTGGTTCGCGTGGGGACAGCACCCAGAAGCAGAGAAGGGAATGGCGTTTTTTGAGACGCCATCCATCCGCTGGCTAAAGCAGAATTTGGGCACTCAACGCTTCATCGCCGTCGGCACTGATGCCATCAAACACTGGACACCTTCCAACACCCTCATGGTCTACGGCTTGCGAGATGCTCAGGGTTCAGACTCGCTGATGACTATGCGCATTTTCCAGTTTTTGCAAGCGTGGGACAGGAACTCCCCTTTGCATCGGGCATTCGCTGTCCGCAACTTTGACTCGCCCATGTTGGATTTGATGGCAGTGAAGTATGTGGTCGCAGCCGAACCGCTGTCGGAAGACGAACGCAAAGGAGTGCAACTTGTCCATGCTGGGGATTTGTGGGTTTACGAAAATGGCGATGCGCTACCGAGAGCATTCGTCGTGCCAAATTGGCAATTTGCGAAATCGCCCCAAGATGCATTGCAGCAAATTCGTGACCTGAACTTTGACCCACGCAGAAAGGCTGTGTTGGAAGAGGCGAAAGACAAAAGGCACTCAAAGCCGAAAGGGACAAACTTAACCCCTCATCCCCCGTCCTCCGTCCCGCGTCCCGTTCCTCTCCGTCCCTCGTCCCTCGCCCAGCGTCCCGTCCGTTTCAGAGACGACATCAACACGCTGAGCATAGATGCGGCGCTTAAAAGCGATGGTGCATTGGTTGTTGTTGATGGAACTTACCCCGGATGGCTTGCATTTGGGCGTGAAAAAGGAAGCCAAAAGTGGCAGCAGTTGACAGTTTTTATTGCTGACTATGCTTTTCGGGCGGTGATATTGCCATCAGGTGATTGGCAGGTAGTTTGGGTCTACTTTCCGGGCAGCATGGTGGTTGGAATGTTTCTGAGTCTCACAATGCTTGCCTGCCTCGGTTTCGCAATGGTGCAACCGCTGCTTAGTAGCAGGGACACAAACAAAAGCGGGGCGGGGAGGATTTGAACCCCCGACCACGGGATTTGGAGTCCCGCGCTCTCCCAAACTGAGCTACCGCCCCGTTTCCTGTCTCGGCTACAAGTTTAAAACACTTGTCCCGCTGCGTCAACATCGCTTGAGGTTGTTCTATAACTAGCCAGTTGAATGGCGAACCATTGAATGCCAAAATATTTGGTGTGCCTACATAGAGTTGCAAATGGTCTGAGGTGAGTGGGGATGCGAACCTTTGAGTTGGGATTGGTCATAATTTTTGTAGTTGCTTCACTGTCTTACGCATGGGATTGGAAGTCTTTTGTCTCTCGCGGTAAGATGCCAAGTGTTTCCCTTTTACAGAAGCGTCAACAAGAGTTGGAGCAACAAAAGAGGATAGCGAGAAAAAGAGTTCGTGAGATGCGCCGCAAAGAGCGAACTCTTTCGGAACAATTGAGGGAAACAAGGACGAGAATTGCCCGTGCGAAAATTAGATTAGCCACCCTCAATCGCGAATACGCTCAAGTCTCTCATCAACTCTCAAAAACACGAACCCGCGTTATGCAATTGAGAGCGAAACTTTCCCGCCATAGGTCTATTTTGGCTGAACGACTGAGGCAACTTTACAAACACCCACCCAGCGATTACATTGCCTTTGTTCTGGATTCACGAGATATAGAAGATGCCGCTATTAGAACCTACGCTTTTCAACGAATCCTCCAACAGGATGAGAAGACAATTGAAACGATGCGGCAAGCAAAAGAGGAACTTGAAAACCAAGAGGCTCAACTGAAGAGGCAGCAAATGCGATTAGACTCCCTGCGAAAAGCGATTGCGGATCAAACAAAGGAACTTCATGCTGCTGAGGAGGAACAAGCACGGCTTTTAAGACGAGTTCAAACGGAGCGCGAGACTTATGAAAGATGGCTGAGAGAATGGGAGGAGGAGTCAAGAGCAATCGCTGCTTTGTTGCGCAGGCTTCAGAGTGCCCAGAGGGGGCGACCACGCCCCATCCCTGCTTGGACTGGTCCGTTCATCCGACCCGTTGATGGTCCCATAGTTTCGGGCTTTGGCTATCGCGTCCACCCAATTTTCCGAAGGGTGAAGTTTCACTACGGGGTTGACATTTCTGCACCATCTGGAACCCCAATTAGGGCAGCAGCGGATGGGGTAGTGGTATTTGCTGGATGGCGAAGAGCCTACGGCAACACAGTCATTATCGATCACGGGAACGGAGTGGCTACCCTTTACGCTCATTGCTCCCGCATTCTGGTCAGTGAAGGTGAAGTGGTGAAGCAGGGACAGGTCATTGCTCTAGTCGGGAGCACAGGGTTGTCAACTGGACCGCATCTGCATTTTGAAGTTCGCCATTACGGAGAACCTATCAACCCGCTGGCAGTGCGTTAGAATGAACTGAAGGCAGTAATCTGAAACGGAGGCGATATTTCATGGAGCAACAAACCAATGTGGCGATAACTCACCAAAAGAGGGTAGGAGGGATTTTCAGCCTCGCAGTAGCACTGTTGGTTGTTTTGTCCTTCGCTGCTGGCTATCAAATGGGCAACCGAAAGGGTGGACTGCCACCTTTGCAGGTTTCATTGGGACCTGGTTTGGTTCCGTCACTTCAAGAGCAAGCACCATCATCTCAACCATCACAACCGTCTTTGCGACCAGTTGAGCGGCTTGCCGAAGTCTATATCCGCTTGCAGCAATACTTTTACGCCCCAGACAAACTTGACGAAAACCAAATCACATATGGTGCAATCAGTGGTCTGTTGAGAGCAACTGGCGACCAATACACCCGCTATTTGAAGCCTGAGGACTTGGAACAGTTCACGACCCGAAGCCATGGCGAATATGAGGGCATCGGCGCCGAACTGACCATCGCTGTTGACCCCATCACCGGCGAGGAAAGGCTAACAATTATGAGCGTCTTCCCTGAACAACCTGCCGACAAAGCAGGTTTGCGCCCTTTAGACCGAATTCTCAAAATTGACGGAAAGCCGACGGATAAGATGACTTTGGATCAGGCTGTGAGCATGATAAGAGGTCCACGGGGAACGAAAGTGACCTTAACAATCCAACGGGACGGGATACCCGAGCCGTTTGATGTCACTCTGACCCGTGAGCGAATCCAAATCCCAGTCTTGCAAAAGAGGATGCTTGACGATAAGGTGGGCTACATAAGGCTGCTGGAGTTCAATGAAAAGTCAGCGCCGGAGTTGAGCAAGGCTTTGGACGAACTGAAGAGCAAAGGCGCTCAGGCTTTGATTTTAGACCTTCGCGGAAACCCGGGCGGATTGCTGGATGCTGCAATTGAAGTCGCCAGCATTTTCATCCCTAAAGGTCCTATAGTCACTGTCAAGAGCAGGACAGAAGGCGAACAGGTGTTTGAAGCCATCCCTTCGCTCTATAAGGGTTGGAAGGGTCCAATGGTTGTTTTGGTTGACAACCGAAGCGCTTCTGCGAGTGAAATCGTCGCTGGTGCTCTCAAAGACCACAAAGTCGCTGAGGTCGTTGGTGAAAAGACTTTCGGCAAAGCATCGGTTCAAACCGTTGTGAACCTTCGCGGTGGCGGGGCGCTGATTGTGACCACAGGAAGTTATCTCACTCCAAGCGGATACGACATCCACGCCAACAAAGGCTTAGAACCCGACCGCAAGTTGGAGCCCACGCCGGAAGAAAAGCAACACAATGCCCAATTGGCTGCTATTTGGCTGGAGCGGGGCAAGCAGCACCTTCAAGCCCAAGAACTGGAAGACGCACTGATTTGCTTTGGGCGGGCAAGGCAACTTGACCGAACAAACAAGGAAGTCGTCAAGTTGTATAACGAGACGGTAGCGAAATTGGTGGAGCAGGAACGCAACCGAACCCGTGATTCCCAACTCGAACAAGTGAGGCAAATTCTGCTACAAAAACTTGACCAGCAGAAGGCAGTCAAGGCGGAAGCGACCGCGAAAACCAAACCGTAAACTTTTAACTTCTGGCTCTCAAATTCCTGCTCAGGTCAGCATAGCCGGTGAAGGGGTGTTTCCCTTATGCTTCAGACAGGGTTGAGTTGGGGTGAGCGAGTTGTTTATTGGTTGGTCATTTTAGGGCTTTTGAGCCTTTTGGTCTTTTACCGCCGCGCCACCTTGCCAGTCGCCATCTTTGTCAATGGCAAACCTGTCGCTTGGGTGAGCAACCTCCGCTTAGCCAATCGTGCCGTTGAGTTGGCTAAAAGCAAATTTCAAGGGCAATACGGTCACGATGTTGACTTCGCCGAACCCATTGACATCGGCAACCTGCCGCTGCCTTCGGGTCAAAAATTGATGAGCCCGTCAGAAGCATCGGAGTTGCTGCTGAAAAGTGTTTCACCTGCCCGAAAGGCATGGCTCATTGTGGTTAACGATCAAGTTGTTACTGCACTCAAAAGCAAAAGCGAGGCGGAACAAGCTTTAGAGTTGGTTAAAGCCCATTTCACTCCGAAGAATGTCACCCTCGTCAAAGAGCCATGGTTCAAGGAGAAGGTAGTCATCCGTGAAGGGAAAGTCGGGGTCAACGAGATAGTTGCCGATGCGGAAACCGCTGCCCAAAAAGTCATGGGTGGGCTTGAGCCGCCGAAGTATCATGTTGTCAAATCTGGCGAGTTCGCCGTTCGCATCGCTCGCCGCTACGGTTTGACCCTTGAGGAGTTGCAGCGACTCAACCCAGACAAAAACCTTGACAGACTAAAAGTCGGAGACAAGTTGCTGGTCAAGATGGGGAAGCCGCTTGTGACCGTCGTCTGCGTTTATCAAGTCGTCAAGCAGGAGACTGTGCCTTTCAAAACAGAAAGGCGCTTTGAGCCTCGCCTTCCGGGTGGTGCCCTTATAACGAAACAACGAGGAAAGGAGGGCTTGAAGGAAGTCGTGCTGGAAATCACGGCGGAGAACGGTTTGGAGGTTCAGCGGAAAGTGGTGAAGGAACGGATTTTGAAAGAGCCAGTCACGGAAGTGATTTTGGTTGGAGGAGGGCTTCGTTGATGCAAAAAAGTGGGCTTCTGTCAGTCCCCTTTCGCCCCATCGTTTATAATCCCGACTTGGGCGATTTGAGCCAACTTATCGCCCCACCATACGATGTCATCGACTCAGAACAATGTGAGCGACTCCTTGCCAAACACCCATACAATGTTGTTCGGCTCATTCTGCCGCCATCTCTAAATCCCGATGACCCGTCCCGTTACTCAAAGGCTGCAAGGCTTTGGGAACAATGGCTTGATGAGAAAGTGTTGGTTGAGTTGGAAGAACCTTCTGTTTTCGTCTACGCACAACGGTTCGCGCTCGGCGGGGAGAGGAAGGAACATTTATCGCTACTGACTACCATACCCCTGCTGGATTACGACAGCGGCTTGATTCGCCCACACGAACACACTATGCCCAAACCGAAGAGTGACCGCTTGACTTTGCTTCGGTTGATGGGAGCAGAGTTGGGGCAAGTTCATGGGTTGCTGAGCGATGACACGGGCGAGTGGCACGAATTGCTGCGAAGCGCAACTTCTGCTACTGTGTGGCTGCGTGGAGAATTGGACGGTGTCGAGCACATAGTTTGGCGAATAACCGACCCAGCCTTCAATGAAGAAGTCAATCGCCTTCTGGCTCGACAGTGGTTGGTGATAGCGGACGGACATCACAGATATGAAACAGCCCTAACCTTCCGCGAGGAAGTTCCAGAAGCGAAAAGAGACCCAAACCATCCAGCAAATTTTATCGGTATCGTCATCGCTGACTTCCAACGCAACGCAACGGTTCTCCCGACCCACCGACTTGTTCGGTTTTCCAGTTTTGAGGATGTGGAACGAGTGCTTCAGGAAGTTCGCCGTCACTTTCGCTCCACTGCGGTCAATTGGGGCGGGGACGAAAAGATGCTGTCGCAAATTTTCCAAAACTCCAACGGTATCCCGTTCCTGTTCGCCGCTCAAGGGCAGGCTTTGCTTGTAACGGTCACCGGATTTGAAGGCAGTGTGAGCCAATACATCCAGCAATTACCTTCGCCGTTGAGGAAAGTTGACACAGCCATCCTTCACCAAGCCGTTCTGCCTGTCGTTTTCGCAGCCGTTGGGCTTAAGCCTTCTGACTTGACGATTGATTACACCCACGACGCCGAATTTGCCTTTCAGTTTGCCCAGCAAGAGGGCAACATGGCAATCTTGCTGCGACCGATCTCTCCCCAGTTGGTCCGCGAAGTGGCTGAGCAGGGCTATCGTCTCCCGCCCAAGACCACATACTTCGTCCCAAAAGTGCCATCCGGCTTAGTGATGCGCAAAATTCTTTCTCCGCAGGAAACTTTGCTGAGAGGCGCTGACAAGGAGGGATAAAAGAAGTGAGTGAGCCAAAGTTCCTTGACGAACTCAAATTTGACGCCAACGGGCTAATTCCAGTCGTCATTCAAGATGCCAACACTGGTGAAGTCCTGACACTGGCTTACATGAACCGTGACGCCGTTCGGCTCACTTTTGAGACGGGCAAAACTTGGTTCTGGCGCAGGCGGCACCAGCGGTTGATGATGAAGGGCGAACATTCGGGGCGCATCCAACTCGTTCGGGAAATTTTGGTGGATTGCGACGCTGATGCCTTAGTCGTGAAAGTTGAGCAGGTCGGCGGTGCTGCTTGTCACGAAGGTTATCCGAGTTGTTTCTTCCGCAAGGTCACTCAAGACGGCGAATTGGAAGTTTTCCAGCAACGAGTTTTTGACCCAAATGAGGTCTACGGCGAAAAAGGTGGCAAGTGATGAGTGCTCAAGACTCTCTTGCCTTAACTTTTGCGCGGATGCTTTACGAGTTTGTCACACAGGCGCATATTTTCGGTGAGGGCGAACCTGAACACTTGTAGAGGTGAAAGAAATGGCAGTCGCATCAGAGCGTCCCATCACCGTTGATGTGAAGCCGATTTCGCCCGAAGAGATTGCAACTCTTGCTGAGCAAACTTGGTCGCCTTTGCCTGACTTGAACTTCAACTACCTCCTTGATTGGATG
>Ga0079997_117644_pt1 | contig 40597 bp, 37 predicted proteins | sample PerSpoCPS_CMetaG_FD_69200 | JGI IMG/M metagenome (GOLD analysis project Ga0079997, IMG submission 69200) | Archaeal communities from Yellowstone National Park, Wyoming, USA - Perpetual Spouter C (PS_C) MetaG (SPADES assembly) (version 2) | ecosystem: Environmental > Aquatic > Thermal springs >... | reverse complement strand
AGGCGCTGCCCATCGCGGTGATCCGCCGCTTCATCCACTGGTTCCACGACTTCGGCATCCCGGTGGGCGGCGTGATCGTCAACGGCCTCATCGATCGGTCCTTCCTGGGGGAGAACACGCCTGACTTCGTCCGCAACCGCATCGAGATGCAGGGGCGCTATCTCCAGGAGATCGAGGCGCTCTTCAATGGCCTGGTGCGGGGGATGACCCCCCTCCTGGAGAACGAGGTGCGCGGCGTCCCCATGCTGGAGCGCTTCGCGGGCTATCTGTTCACGGACACCCGCTGAGCCTGCATCCAGCCTCGTCCGATTGGGCTTCGCTTCGCAGGCACCGCTTGAGCGGCGACGAAAGGGTTGGGGCGCAAGCCCTTTCTAACCAGAGCGGATTGCCCGCTGAAACTGCTGGGAGCTGCTTCAGCGGCGACATGGGCGTTGGCGGCCGTCTGGCCCCTCCAGTTTCTTTTCATCGGATGCGGGTGGTCCCTGATCACCCGCATCTTCGGATTTCTGCCGCCCCAGCCATGCTCCCAGAAGAGACCCTCCCAGCGCCCGCATCGGTGCCATGGTCCATAGGGGATGATCCAGTGTGCTGGCGATCAACAAGCCGAACAGGCATGCAGCGATGGCCCGGGCCTCTGGATCCTTCCTTCGGCGCCCTTCATGCAGAAAGGCCCCAAATAGGGCTAGGCCGAACCCGAAGCCAGGGAGACCCAGCTCGGCGAAGATAAGCGCCCCCACATGATGAACCGGCTCCGCGCGATAGCCGGGCGGAAGGATCTCCCGCAGCGTTAGTGGAAAGGTTCCTGCCCCCGTCCCCAAAAGGGGATGATGCCAGATCTGCTGCCATGTCTGTTCTATCAGCCATTTTCTCTCCTGAACCGAGCGGATCTCCAGCACGCTCCCGCGACCGGTCAAGCGGGTGATCATCTGGATAGGGAACAGGCCTACCACGATCAGCCAGGCGGTGGCTCCTATAAGGAGAAGGGAAAGGCGACGGCGGGGGGAGGGCTGCGGCACACCGAGCAACCCCAAAAAGATGGCCGCCCATCCCAGCCATGCGGCCCGGGAGAAGCTCAACCCCACTCCGAGCGTCCCCAGGCCGAACCCGAGCCCACCGATGACGGCCCGGCGATCCGGTCGGAGACCCCACGCGGCGGGCCCAGCCATCATCCCCACGAGATAGAACCCCAACAGGTTTGGATGCGGAAGAGTCCCGTAGGCTCGCAGCCATCGTCGGCCTCCGGGGAGTTCGATCACCGCGGCCCCCGGGATCGAAGGATCCAGCGGGCCCGGCCATTCCAGCGGCAATGGCCGGAGGAAGGCGGTGGATTGAACCAGGACTTCCAGAACCGCCACTGAGGTCTGCAGAAGGATTCCCAGCATGCATCCAATAGAGAGGGATCGCCAGGCTTTCGGCCGTTCGCTGAGAGAGAGGATCCATCCGGTGATCCCCGCGAGATGAAAACCGATGTAAGCCGAAAGGCGGGGCTCGACGGACCATGCGGCGCTGAGGATCGCCCAGCCGGCCAGCCCCAGGAGGATCAGAATTAGCAAGGGCGGGCGATGAAGGCGGAAGGTTCCGGTCAGCGCCCGGCGGATCAGATCCGCGCCGAGGGCGGTCAGAATCAGAAAATCGCTGCCGAACAGGAGGACGCTGGAGTAAATGAAGTAAACAGGCGGATGGGAGAGCTGAAGCAGCGGGTGATGCACCCATACCCCCAGAGCCACCGGGAGCAACGCGGTCGCTCCCTCATATACAACGTCGAGAACGATAGCGGCTTTCCGACGCATGCCCTTCAAGAACCTCGCCCTCATTCTGGGGGATACGCATTTCGTCTCTTGGACGGGGCGATGGATGCCCCCATCGCTCCGATCAAGGCGAGCCCGGGCAGCACACCCCACGACAGGGAGGCCAGTGGATGAGCGGACCTCGCCGAGGAGGGGAGGGGAGGCGCCACATCCGGGTTTTCCCAGACCTCCACTCCGTTGGGGAGGATGCGATGGAGACGCCAGCCGTGGCGAGCCAGCAGGGGAATGTAAGCCGGGTGCGCGACCAGGGCCCAGCGCACCCCCATCTCCCCCAGCTTCGGCAACACTCGATCCAGACGCGCCATTCCCCCCGGCAGCCAGTAGGCTGCATCCAGGCTCCCCAGGCCGCTTTCCCGGAGCACCGTCCATCCCCGCGCCGTGTGGTAGTTTCCATCGATGGTCTCCGCCTGGGCCTCCATGGAAAGCCGCACCATCTGGTCGCCAAGCCCGAAGGTAACGTAGCGCCAGGAACGGACCTCCTCCTGATTCAGGAAGGCGATCAGCGGGCGGAGATCCTGAAGGGGAGGCTGGGTCGGCCACAGCGAAGCGATCTGCCCTGCATACAGCGCCGCGGCGGCCAGAAGCATGATGCCCACTCCCTTCACCAATTGGAGACGCCGGAATCGTCGAAGGGCGAGGGAGGACCAGGCCTGGAGGAACGGGGTCAGCCAGATGGTGGCCCACAGGGCAAACCGATCATAGGTCAGCCATTCCCAGCCCTCTCCATACAGCCATCGCGGCAGCGGTGTGGTTCCCCCAAGCCCCATGAGAAAACAGAAGGCGAACAGTCCCCCTATAGGCCAGCGGCGCCGCCGAATCAAACCGGGGAGCAGGAACGGTAGCGCCAAGAGGATCGGACCATACATCGGCCAGAGGAACAGCCCTGCGGCGGTTGGATCGCGGAAGAAGGAATGCCGGGAGGCATGATCGATGGGAGATTGCATGGTTTGCCGAACCCCCCATTGCCAGAACGGCCAGATCACACCTCCGATCCCGAGAAGCGTGGCCAAAGCCCAGAGGATCAACCGGCCTACAACATGAGCGGGAGAGGCGGATCGGCCCTCGATGGAGTGAAAGGCCATCGCGGCAACAGTCCAGGGCATCACCAGCATTGTCCCGTGATGGGCCGCGGCCGCCGTGGCGAACCAGAGCCCTCCTCGAAGGCCGTCTCTCCACTGCCCGTTCTTCAGGAAATCCCCTAAGGCGGCCAGCCCCCACAGCAGCGCCATCAGGCCGAACAAGGTGGGAAGCTGCCCGAAGGTGTGGGCGGTAAGATGAACCGAGGGGAGAAGTAGGATCAGGAAGGCGGCCCGTTGGGCGATCCGAGGCCCGGCGATATGCCGGGCGAAGGCCTGAAAGGCGAAGGGAAGCGCTACCAGGGTCGAGAGGAGAACCACGGCCCATGCGATCTCCACACCGAGGGGGAAGGAGAGAAGGGCGATGAGCTGATGGACCAAAGGGGGATATGCGACAACTGAGAAGCCGCCATACCAGCGCGGCTCCCATAGCTCCCACCACCCGCGCCGATAGTGATCGGCAAAGAACATGTGGGTCCACGCGTCGTAGGAGCGGCGATAGCGGGCCGAGGCCACCAGTGGCCAGGCGACGATCAGGTTGAAGGCCAGCAGTTGCCATGAAGAGCGCCTCATCCTCTCCCTCCAGGTCTCATCGGCTTTCAGCCGGGCAAGGAGCGATCCTCTACAGGTTTTCTTGGGGCATAGGCTGCGGAACAGCGGATCGAACCGGGAGGGGCTCCAGGATCCGCAGATACGCTTCCGCGATCCGGTCCATGGTGCAGGAGGCGATGGCCCGGAGATTCTGCTGACGTTGTTGCTCCCGCTGGCTGGCCTCCTGGAGCATAGAATCGACGGCCTGTGCCAGCGCCTCCGGATCCCCCGGGGGGACCCAGTTTCCGGCCAGCCCCGCTTCGTCTGCAGTGGCCCGCAGGGCAGGGAGATCGCTGCTCACGATAGGACGTCCCCACGCCGCCGCCCGATAGATCACGCTGGACGGTCCGGTCGCCTGCAGATAGGGCAACAGGACCAGGGTGTTCCGGGCGAAGATCCTCTCCACCTCTTCCTCGGACACCGGTCCCTGCCAGCGGATTCCATGGCGATGGGCATAAGCGGCCTGAAGGCGGTTGCCGTAGCCGGGGAAGCGCGGATGTTCCGCGCCGGCGATCTCCAGGGTCAAGGTTGGGTGACGCGCGCGAAGCATCTGGAAGGCTTCCAGAAGGATCGCAAGACCTTTGTAAGGCGCCATGACTCCGAAGAAGAGCAGGCCAGGGTTTTCGGGCTCCGGCAATGCGCGGGGCGGGTAGAAGCTCCCATGAGGGATATGCACGATTGAGGCTCCCGGAAAGCAGTCCCGCAGCCGCTCGGCATCTACTCGCAGGGGTACGACGATGAGACCCAGGCGAGTCAGCCAACGGAACAGCGCGACGAGGAGGCGGGATGCAGGCTCCATCGTGTGGGGATCGATCAGGCTTGCCTCATGAGCGGTGATCCGCATCGTCCAGCCCTGACGGGCTGCCAGGGTGAGCCCGATCAGGATGGAGATCAGGGCGACGGGTGAAGCCCCAAAGGCGCTGAAGCCGAAATTCACCCAGACGTTCCGGGGCCCCGCGCGCTTCAATCCGCGCAGGAGCTGCAAGCCTGCCGCAGGGTGCCCTCCGCGCCAGATCCGATGGATCTCCAGGCGTAGGGAGCTGCCCTCGCGTTCCTTCCCCTTTTTTTCATCATGTTCCGTTAAGATCACGATACGAGACAGACGGCCGGTTTGGGCCATGGCTCGACACAGGTGCAGGCCATACAGGCTGATGCCCGTTAAACGAGGCGGGAAAGGGGTAACAACCGCCAGATCCATGGCCACCTCCGCAGGATCCTCCGGCGCCAGCGCCGCCGGATTGCATGGCCACAGGAGCGAACCCGGAAGTCCACCGGCTCCATGAAGGGCCCCCCATGGGGATGCTGGTTCCCATAGATCGTCCCATGCGTACCAGCCGGGAGCGGCGGGAACAGGGCGACCCATTGCCCCCCGTGGAGGACGAGGGGGATCGGGTGGGCGATAGCGTCCTGCGCTCGGCGATAGAGAAGGACGGCGCGAGGGGAGGGAACATGATCCACCTGCACGAAGACGGGAGTGTCTTCGGGGAGGATCAGGGAGCCCCGCAGGGGCATGCGGCGCCATTCCACCTGGCCCCTTTTCTCCGGCAAAGGGCCTATCGTTTCCAGATCCTCCGGCGTCAGGCGGTAGAGACCTCCGTTCCATGCGCCAAGGAGGATCTCCGGCCCGGATTGTCCGCGGTGAACGAGGGGTGGAGCGAAGATCGGCGAGCCGAGAGGGAAAGCTCCGAGAAGGGCGCCGTTCCCTCGAAGGGCATATAGGGCTCCATCCCAGCCGCCGACCAGAAGCTCCGGTTTTCCATCCTGATCCAGATCGATCGCCTCCGGCCTGGCCCAGATGAACGTTCCCAGGTCGACCGGGAATCCCGGGAGAGGATCCCCGCTCGATCGCCATGCATACACTCGATCGGCGGCCGCCACGATCTCCACGCATCCATCCCCATCGAGGTCTGTGAGGATGGGCGAGGCGACTGCGAACGAGCGCAAGGTCTGAGGCCAGCCCAGCAAAGGGGTTCCATCCGGCCACCAGACGCAGATCCGATCGGAGATGGCGACCACTTCGAGCGCGCCATCCCCGTTCAGGTCGGCGATGGCGGGGGAGGACCACACGAAATGCCCGGCCAGTTGGGGCCAGCCGGGCAAGGGGTTCCCATCCGCTTTCCAGACATGGACATGGCCATCCCAGGACCCGACGATGATCTCCAAATCCCCGTCCTGATCCAGATCGCACACCACGGGGGAGGAGGAGACGAAGCCCTGCGTCGTCCGGGGCCAGCCCCGCAGCGGGGTGCCATCGGCCCGCCAGACATAGACGCGGCCATCGTCGGACCCGGCTATCACCTCCGGCTTTCCATCGCCATCCAGATCCACGATGGCCGGACGGCCGTAGACGTCCCCTTCGGTCCGGCGAGGCCATCCTGGGAGGAGCCGCCCCCGGGCGTCCAGGGCGTAGACATGGTCATCATCGCATCCGATCACGATCTCCAGCCAGCCATCCCCGTTCAGATCCCCGAGGGCCGGTCGCGAGGCGAAAGCCGCTCCGGCGTAGAAGGGGAAGCCTGGGAACCGATGACCGTCCGACCGGAAAACCTCGAGGGCCTCGGTGGCGATCAAGATCTCCAGTTCGCCGTCCTGATCCAGATCCGCCAGGGTGGGCGCGTCATAGATCCGGCCCGCCGTCTGGATCCAGATCTGCGAGGCCCGGCTTGCGAGAGAAAGGCCCCTCAGGGCTTCACGAAGCCGCTTTTCCTTTCGTCCTTCAACTGGGAGGATCCGCAGAGCACTCATCGGCGGCGCAAGACCATTAACAGATGATCTCCTCCATCCCGCCACGGCCAGCGGGCCCGCAGCTTCCGATCCAGGGCTTCCAGCGAGCGGAACAGGATTCGGTGTCGACAGAGGAGATCGGCCATGGGAGGCGGAGGGAGGAGCAATGGGAAGGCCATCGCCCGCTCGAGGCGAAAGGCAGGCATGAAAATGCCTTTCAGGATTCGGGCGGAGAGCGGACGCATGGGGATCGCGATGCGTTCCCCGTTCGGGCCGGGTATAGGGATGAGGGTCCAGTGGGTGCCACGGCCGCGGAGGGCAGCGCGGAAACGGCCGCGGAGGAGAGATCTGAGGGCTTCCAGCAGGCACCACGAATGGATCACAGAGAGGATCAGAGGGGCTCCCGGGCGGAGAAGGACGGCGAGGGCTTCCGCCAGCGCCTCCAGGTTCGGTTCGCTATTCAGGGCTCCGAAACCGGCATAGGCTCCATCGAAAGGCTCTGGTGGCCGCAAAGCGGCCAGATGGCCCGCTGGGATGGCCACCCAAGCGATCCGATCAGCGCACCCGGCTTCCATCGCCCGCCTGCGGGCGTGACGGAGCATCTCCGGCGAGATATCGGTGGCGAGAACACGATAGCCGGCCCGGGCTAGCGCCCGGGTGTCCTCTCCCGTCCCGCACCCGATCTCCAGCACCCATCCCCCAGGTGGGAGAACATCCCGAAGGATCCTCCAGCTCTCCGCCCGCATCCAGGCCATTACCGGATTCGCCTGAGCGCTATAACGCTCGTCGTAAGCCGGTGCGATCTGATCAAAGCCATGGGCGATGATCCGGTAGAGCGCATCCGCTTGTTCCATGCGCGTGACCTCGCTCATTTCCTGGCTTTTACCTTCCTTCAGCGGGGTGGAAACGCACCAGCGGCCGGCTGGGCCAGCGGGCCAAGAGGCGGACCATTCGTCGGGCTATCCACAGTCCGATCTGGATGCGCAGGCGCCGGAGAAACGACGGCCGCCAGCCGGCCCGAAGGCGCGCGTCCTCCCACTCCTTCTGAAACCAGCGGATCACCCAGCGATAGAAGCGGGTATCGTATTTCTCCCGGCGAAACAGCAAGCGGTTCTGGGCGGTGTAATCCCAATCGATGTTCCATTCAGAATCGAACATCAGGCGATCGCGGACCTGCTCATAGAACGGCGTGCCGGGGAGTGGATAGGCGATGGTGGTGCTGAAGCGATCCGGGAGGGTTTCGCGGAGCAAGCGCACGGACTGCTCGAGATCCTCGAGCTCCTCCCCGGGATAGCCCACCATCATAAAGAAATACGTCTCAATCCCTAGGCGCTTGCACCGGGCCGCTGCTTCATAGATTTGCTGGACTTTAATTCCCTTCTTCATCGCGTTGAGGACTTTTTGGGAGCCTGATTCCGCGCCGAAGTAAATCCGACGGCAACCGATCTCCTTGAGAGCGGACAGCATCTCTTCGCTGGCCAGGTTGACCCGGGTCAGGCATTCGAAGGGGATCACAGCATCCCGGGCCAGGACTTCATCGCGCCATTGCAGCACCCATTTCGGATTCACGCCTGTGATGTCGTCTACCACCCGTAAGAAGTCCGGCTGATACACTTCCTTCAGATGGCGCATTTCCTCGGCGGAGTTTGCCGGAGAGCGCGCCCGGTGGGTCCTTCCGAAAACGGCCTTCTGGCACCAGGTGCAGGCATAAGGACATCCCCGGGTGTTGATGATGGAGAGCGGCCAGTAACCGTGCGCCTTCCGCCAGGCACGCCGATAGTCCTCCATCTCCACCAGGTCCCGGGCGGGGAAAGGAAGAGTATCCAGATCGTTGATGAGCGGCCGTGGGGCGGTGGCGATCACCTGCCCGTTCGCCCCTCGCAACCGTAGCCCGGGGATCTCCCGCAGGTCTCGCGGGGCTTCCGGCCGCCCGAAGAGATGGTCGGCGAGCTCCTGGATCGTGAGCTCCCCCTCGTCGAAGACCACGATGTCCACCGGGAACTCCCCCTGGCTCCCTCGATAGCCCAGGTAGCGCTCCGGCAGACCGGTGGGATCCGGCCCGCCCAGGATCACGGTGGCGCCATAGTGATGAGCGATCTCCGCCAGGATCAGGGCGTGGCGTCGGATGGTGATCAGGGAGGTGATCCCAACGACCGGCGGGCGCTTCCGGCGCATGTAGCTCTCGAACTCTGTGTAATCCTGCCGGAAGGTGCAATCGAAGAGCTCCACACAGTAGCCCCGCTCCCGCAGAACTGCAGCCAGATACATCAGGCCCAGCGGGAAATAGGGCGTCATCAGGCGGCGCTCCACCGGATCCTTGGCGATGAACAGCGGATGGACCAGTGTGATATCCGGGCGCATTCGAACGCACCTCCTCATGAGGATGGGGAACGACTGCCCATCGTTGCTGATTGCCCTGGGCGGGCGGATCTCTTGTCAGGAATGCCGCCGGCCCTTATCCCATCCAGTAGCAAAGCCTTTCCGCGAAGGCAGCCATGGTGCGCTGACCGTGGCCGTGGAAGTGTCCCTGGCAGTGATCCGCGTCGAAACGGCACTCGCCCACCGGGCGAGCGCTGAACTTGCGGATCTTCCGTTGCCTCTCCCAAGCCTCCAGCCAATCCACAAAGGGCATACGGCCCAGCGCCTCCAGGGCCACTGTGATCTCCCGGCGGATGGCGGGAGTTACCTCCACCGACCAGGGTGCTTCCCATGCATTCGGCAGGAAACGTGCAGCCCATCGGTTGAGGGCTCGCATGCGCTGGTAGATCGGCACGCCGGCGATAGGGATCATCTGGGTCAGCTCATGGGCGGTGAACAGATTTTGATCCTCGAGGACGAGTGCTCGTTCGGAGAGAAAGTAGTTGGGGCAGAGGGTCCGACCGTGCCGGGCGGCCCAGCGCACCACCGCGATGGCCATGGCCCGGCAGAGCCAGAGCCGCCCGGGCGCGGTGACGATTAGGTAGTCGATGTCATCGCCTTCCGGCACGTTATCCATCGCCAGTGCCCCGGTCACCGCCACCATGCGGGTGTAGGGCAGGGCAGCCAGGATCCGGCCGTAGTGCAGAGCATAGGGCCACAATCGGGCTGCTGCCCGCGCGCGTTGCCGTCGGAGCTGGCTGAGCGATTCCCGGCCGCGGAGAGTCCACACTCCATCACACTGAGAGATCCGCTCCCGCAACCAGGAGCTCCGCGCGATGCGCTCGCTTACCTCGGCGAGCGAAGCCGGGATAGCGATCAGGTAGCGATGGATCTCCTCGAGCGTCAGGGGGTAGTCGAAGAGATCCGCATAGACCAAGGCGCCCAGGACCGCGCCATCGATGGGATCCGGCGCAGGGAGAGGGAGGCGGAAGTGGAGAGAGACCTTCGGATCTTCGCGAACGCCCAGCATAGCGATCCTGATCCTTGCCTGTGTTCTATCTATTGATACGCAGGGGGATCGGACGCGGATTGTTGGGATCTGGCCAGAGAGAAGGGCTGAGCATCTTCTCTTGCCTATTTCTAGTCAGGAGTAAAGGGGGTAGTTGCCCCCCTGAGTAGTGCTCGGTGGTATGATCGGGGCCAGAGGTGAGGCGGAGGTGAGGAAGATGGCCCGAAAACCCAGTCCAGACAATCCCCCCTGTCCTCGCTGTGGGGCCACCCACAGGATCCAGAACGGCAGCAAGGGTGGGCGGCCCCGTTGAGTGTGCCGGAACTGCCAGCGCTCGTTTGGGCCTACCCTGGGCACGGCGATGGATCGCTGGCGCGCCCCCTGCGGGTGGGGATGCGCCGGGGGGGCCGGAGCGCCGCCGAGGAGATCACCGGCCACAAGGATGAAACCATCCCCCAGGTGCTGGTCCACGACCTGCACTGGAGCGAGGTGGAGGTGGATGCCTTCGGGTCTTTTGTCCAAAAAAGCCTCCGGAGGCTGGAGATCCGGACGCCTCGGCGGGCGGGGTGGGCCCGCGTGGGGGATGTTGGAGTCCGGACCGGGCGACTCGTTTTGGGGTGGCGTGGGGCTTTGGGTCTTCGGAGGATGAGGTCGCGCCGAAGGGGGTGGCGCAGACCCGCCAGCGCACATCTGGCGGGAGGGGCGTGATCTGGATCCGTGATGGACGGCCGGTCGATCGACAGGCGGTTCGCCGCGCCGATCGGGACGCGCAACCGACGGGAAAGCGGGGGCGTCCGCCCTTGGTGCCCACGCCTGGGGTGGGGTTGACGCAGGCGGTCCAGCGTCGTCATCAGGGCCGGATGGTGCGCGTGGAAGTGCGTCTGGTTGTGGGAGAGGCGGTGGATGGCCCTGATCCGGTGCATGAGGAACGGTTGAATGGCGTGTTGCGCGATCGGTTGAATGCGCTGACACGTAAGACCCATGCCTTTGCGAAGACGGTAGAGACCTGGGATGCGCGGGTGATCCTCTGTTGGTTTGAGCACAACGGGCTGCGGCCGCATCGGGCCTTGCGGGAAGCGGGGGAGGGCCTGCCGGAGGGGCGGCGGGATCGGCCGCGGACGCCGGCGATGGCCATCGGGTTGACCGACCACATCTGGGCCTGGGAGGAATTCTTGACCTTCCCGCATCACCAATACCTAAGGGAGTGACTACCGGCCCGGGAGATGTGAGGATTTTCTCCCTCTTCTTCCTCTCCGACTCTGTGAGAGCATGGAGATAGCTTCCGGCTAAATCCCATGGATGCAGAGACCCTGCGTCCATGGAGGCTTGCCATGCCCAAGCGTCGCTTCCGCCACGCGGATCCCGCTGCGGCCGTTCAGGGGTTCCTCCGCTACCTGGAAATGGAGCGCGCGGGGGTTCAGACTGGAGTTGGGGCAGGAGGGTAGAGGAGGGCATGGAAAGCGGCCCGCGCCGTGCCTACGAGAGCCTGCCACTCCTGCATCGCAAAACGACCCCCTCCGCTTCAGCCGCAAAAAAGTCGGAATCACACGCCCCTTTCCCCTTCCGCCCGGATCGGTTCGGATCCCCCCAGCAGCGCCCCACAAATCCCTTGATTGCTCCTCGATCAATCGCCCAATGGCATAGGCAATCCATCGCAAGGCCATCCTATATGCTCCGAAGACCTGTTCATCTGGCGCCCCAAGTCCAACAGGCTTTTCAAAGCCTGAAAGGCCTCCCTCCATCCGCTGGAGATAGATCCGCAGCGCCTTCCCTGGATCCAGATCGCTTATCACCTACAAAGGCTCGGCGAATTCGCATTTCTAAATGATGCATCCGCACCTCTCCCGATCCGATGAGGAGATCCCCCTCCCCCTGTCCCAACTCGCGTCTGAACCCCAGAGGTCGCCGACCTTCGGAGAGAAGTTCGAAAACCCACCCAAACGGGGCCAGGTCAACCCCGAATTGAAGCCCTGCGAGCGGCCTGAAGTCACCATCGGAAGCCGGCCGAGGCGGGCCGTAACCGGTCCCGATAATGGCGGTGTCCAAACTGCATTCCGAAGCTCAGCAGAGGTCAGGGTTGACAGTTAAATAGGAGCATGGTAATCTATTTTATGAAACTGATTTTCGTTATATGAAAACAGGCTTGGGCCTCTCATCGTCCTGTCATGAAGGGCGGGAGGGGTATGCGATTTGCGGCTTAGGCATCCTGTCCTGTCCGGAGCGGAGGATGAGTCGATCCCTTGCCCGCGGGCTGCAGATCCTGCAACAGTTCTCCCCAGAGCGGCCGGAGTGGACGCTTTCCGAGTTAGGAGAGGCGACGGGGCTCCCCCTTCCGACCGTCTACCGCCTGCTGCGCACCCTGATGACCCATCAGTTTGTCGAGCAAGATCCCATCACCCGCCGCTTTCGCCTCGGAAGCGGTGTGATCCGGCTGATCGGACCGGCTCTGCACGCGCGCCGGTTGCCCGAGATCGCCCGCCCTCATGTGCGCTGGCTCTCCGAGGCCCTGGGCGAGACCGCTAACCTGGCGGTCCTGGAAGGAAATCGGGTCCTCTACCTGGTCAGCTATGCCAGCCCGCGGCTGGTCGGGGTGCAGACCTACGCGGGCCTGCTTCTGCCGGCCCATTGCACGGCCCTGGGGAAGTGCCTGCTGGCTTATCTGGATGAGAAAGCGGCCCGGGCTCTTCTGGGCCCGGAGCCGTATCCGGCCCGCACTCCCTTCACGAAAACGCGCTGGCGGGAATTGCTTCCGGAGCTTCGATGGATCCGGGCCAAGGGCTACGCGCTCTCCCGTCAGGAATATGAGCTCGGCCTGAACGCCTGCGCGGTTCCCATTTGGGAGGGGGATCGGGTCTGCGCCGCCATCAACGTCTCGATCCCGCTCAGCCGTTGGTCGGCCCACCGTCTGCGGCATGAGATCCTCCCCGCCCTCCGTCAGGCAGCCGGGGCGATCTCTGAGCAGCTGCGCATGTCAGGGGAGATCGAAAGCCATGATCGTTGGGATCGAAGGTCGAGGGGCTGAGATCCGGGCGGAGGCGGAGGACTTCTGCCGCTCGCTCGCGCCCCTTCTGGAAGCCGATCCGGACTTCTGGACTCAGGGGATGCCTTCGGACGGGGATTCCCGCGAGGTTTACCGCCGCATGGGGGAGGCGGGCTGGATCGGAGTGCATTGGCCTCGGGAGCTGGGAGGTCGGGGATTGAGCTTCCTGGAGACCGCCCTTGTGGAGGAGGTTTTCGGTTATCACTGGCTCCCCCTCTCAGGGTATCTCCTTTCCTGTCGGACCGTAGGGAACGCCCTGTTGCGCTTCGGATCCCGAGAGCTGGTGGAGACGTTAATCCCTCGCATATGCCGTGGGGAGCTGCTCTTCTGCCAGGGATTCTCGGAGCCGGAGGCCGGATCCGATCTGGCTTCCTTGAAGACAACCGCCCGGGAGGCTCCGGGAGGATTTGTCCTAAAGGGGCACAAGATCTGGACCTCCAGCGCGCACATCGCGGATTGGATCTATCTGGCTGCCCGAACGGATCCTCAAGCGCCGAAGCATCGGGGCCTTACAGTGTTCGTGCTGCCTCTCCGCACGCCAGGGATCACGGTGCGCACGTTTCCCACCATGGGCGGCGGGCTGCTGGCGGAGGTCTTCCTGGACGATGTGTTCGTGCCGGCTTCCGCTCAGGTCGGCGCGCGGAACGAGGGATGGACCGTGATGCTCTACACCCTCGATTTCGAGAGGGTGACCATCGAGAAGGTAGGGGCCCTCCGGTGGATCCTGGACGCCCTGGAAGAGATCCTGCGGAAGCGGGATCCGAGCGGCCTGTGGCGCTGGACGCTCTGGCACCTGCGGGGCGGCTTGGAGGCGGCGCGCCAGCTGTGCTATCGGGCCGCCGCCGGCCTGGCCCGAGGCGAGCCCGCGAGCGTCCTCAGCGCGATGGCCAAGCTGGCGGTCGGCCGGCTGACCCGCCGGATCGCCGGTTTCGCCCTGGACCTTCTCGGGGTTCCCGGGCTGGCGGAGGCCGGGCCCTATGCCCTTCTGAAGGGGCGCGCGGCCGCCCTTTATCGGGCGGCGGTAGGCAGCACCCTCTCCGGAGGGACGGCAGAGATTCAGCGTCTGGTGATCGCCCGACGGGGGTTGAAATGCCCGAAGGAGTAGCAGGCCGAACCCGCACGGAGGCCCTCTTCCAGGAGATCGCCCGATGGGTGGCCGGAGGGGAGACCAGCTACGCCCGGCAGATGGGCGTGTTTCCTTTGGTGATCGCCCGCAGCGAGGGGCCCTTCCTCTACGATGAGGATGGCCGGCGCTACATCGACTATTGTTGCGGATACGGGGTTAATCTGTTCGGGCATAACCCGCCCTGGCTGGTCGAGGCCGTCTTTCAGACGATTCGCACGATGGGCCCCCATTTCGCTTTCCCCCACCGGCTTTACGCGGAGGTAGGGGAGCGCATCGCCCGCTTCTTCCCTTCCATCGAGCAGGTCCGCTTCGCGAACTCCGGGACCGAAGCGGTGATGGCCGCGGTGCGCCTCGCCCGGGCGATCACCGGCCGACCGGGCCTTCTGAAGTTCGAGGGAGCTTATCACGGATGGGCGGATCCGGTATGCGTGGGATGGGGAGGCTCCGGCCCGGGATCCTCCGCCCCGGAGAGCGCGGGCGTCCTTCCGGAGGCGGTGGCCCACGTGTGGGTATGCCCCTTCAATGACCTGGAGGCGGCGCGGGCATGCATGGAAGCCCACGGCCGGGAGATCGCCGCGATCCTGGTGGAACCGATCCTGGGATCCGGCGGCCTGTTGACCCCCCTTCCCGGTTTCCTGGAGGGGCTGCGGGCGCTGGCGGATCGCTGGGGCGCGCTTCTGATCTTCGATGAGGTGTTAACAGGCTTCCGGGTGGCCCCCGGCGGGGCCCAGGCGCTGTATGGGGTTCGGCCGGATCTCACGGTCCTGGGCAAGATCCTGGGGGGAGGGTTCGCCCTGGCCGCCTTCGGGGGCCCCCGTGAGCTGATGAAGCCGGTGGCGGAAGGACGCGTGGTCCACGGCGGAACCTACACCGGTTCTCCCACCGTCCTCGCCGCTGCCCGAGCGGTGTTGGACCGTCTGGAGGAGGAGGGACCCGCCCTCTATGCCATGCTGGAACAGCGGACGGAAGCGCTCGCCAGGGGTTTGGAAGCGGCGATGCGCGCCGCCGGACTGATCGGCCATGTGCGCCGTGTGGCCTCCATGCTGCTGCCGGTGCTGGGCGTCGCGCGCTCGGAGGAGGCGCGCTCCTGGCGGGATCTCGCCGCCCTGCAGGATGCGGCCCGCTATCGTCGGTTCTGTGAGATCCTGGTCCGGCATGGGATCTTCGCGCACCGCTTCCCCCTCGGGCGCTGGTTCCTCTCCACTGCTCATGATGAGAGGATCCTTCAGGAATCCATAGATCGGATCGCCCAGGCCTGCGAGGAGCTGGCACGGGAGGCGGGATGAGCGCGGAACGGCCGCTGGAAGGGATCCGGGTGCTGGAATACGCCCAATATGTGGCGGGGCCGTTCGCCGGGATGCTCCTGGCCGATCTGGGGGCGGAGGTGATTAAAGTGGAGCCCCCCGGCGGCGAAGCCTATCGACATCTTGACCCTTTCGCCCCGGGGGAGAGCCGGTATTTCTATGCGCTGAACCGGGGGAAGCGATCGCTGGTCCTGGACCTCCGGACAGAGGAGGGGCAGCGGGAGAGTCAAGCTCTGATCCGGACGGCAGACCTCGTTCTGCATAATTTCCCGCCCCCTCGCGCCCGCGCCTTCGGCCTGGACTGGGAGACGGTTCGCTCCCTGAACCCTCGGATCGTTCTGTGCACCGTTACGGCCTTCGGGCCGGAGGGGCCGCTGGCGAACCGGCCGGCCTACGATTTGGTCGTTCAAGCCTTCAGCGGCCTCCTCCTCACCGGCGCCCATCCGGAGGATCGGCTTCCGGTTCGGGCAGGGGGGATCCCTATCGTGGATCTGACCGCCGGTTTGCTGCTGGCTGTGGGGGCGCTGGCCGGGCTGCTGCATCGGCAGGCCACCGGGGATGGGTTGCACGTGGAAGTTCCCTTGCTTGCCGCCGCCCTGGCCGTCCAGCTCCAGGATCTGGTGTGGGTGGAAGCCCTTCAGGGCCCGCCCCCGGCGCTGGACCCCGAGCGGCCGGCCGGGCCGCCGGATCTGCGCCGTCGGGCGGAGGAGGTGGCCCTTCGCCTCTCCCTGAACCCTTATTATCGATGCTACGAAGCCCAGGACGGCTACCTAGCGGTGGCCTGCCTGAACCGTCGCCAGCGGGAAGCGATGCTTCGCGTGTTCGGATTCCAGGACCCCGCCCTGGAGGATCCGGACAAGGTCCCCGAGGATCCTGCGGAGCGTCAGCGGCGACAGGAGTTGGTGCGAGCCCTGGAGGAGCGCATCGCCAGCCGCCCGGTGGCCTTCTGGCTGGAGCAATTCGAAGCCCGGGGCGTTCCCTGCGCGCCGGTGCGCGACCTCCGCGCGCTGTATCAGGATCCCCAGGCGCGCGCCAACCGGCTGCTGACCCTCCTGCAACAGCCCGGCGTGGGGCCGGTATGGGTGCTGGGCAGCCTGTGGCGGCTGAACGGACAACCCAACCCGATCGGATCCTCAATCCCGTCGCTCGGCGGACTCGCCGCCGTGTCCCTATCCGGAGGCGAAGACCATCATGGCGATCGGGGAGCCTTCTCCTGAAGCCTCTCTGGCCCTTCAGGCCTTCGCCCGGCTTCTGGAAGGGTGGACGCCGGCTCGGCCCTGGGAGCCGGGCCGCTGGGGGGAGGATTACGACGAAGCGCTGGATCAGCGCTTGCGGGAGCTGGCCGGGACGGACTGGTGGGCCGACCCCGAGGGGGTCCGCCTCGGGACGGCGGGCGCCCTGGCGCTGGGGCGAGCGGCGGCTCCCCTGGCCTGGCTCGATCAGGCCGCTCTCGGTGGCGCGATGGCGCTGGATGGATGGGTGCGCTACGCGCGCCATGCCTCCCGGGCGGCCCTTCCCCTCCCGAACGGTCTGGGATGGTGCGCCCTCCCCGACGCCGGCGATCCGGTCCCTTTCCTGGACGATTGGGGGATTTATCGCTTTCCCCCCGAGGCCTGCTCCGTCGAAGCGCGGGCTTCGCCGGAGGAAAGCCAGCGGCGCTGGCGCGCCTGGGCCGCCGGCACGGTGGCTTACCTCGCCGGCCTGGCCGAACGAGCGTTCCGACAGGCGCTCACGCACGTTTTCGCCCGCCGGCAGTTCGATCGCCCCCTCGCGGCCCAGCCGCTCATCCAGCATTACCTGGGGGAGGCGGCGGGGGTGTTGGAAGGGTTGCAGGCCCTGGCCTGGGCCGCTCCCGATCTTCCCGACTGGACGCCGGCGCTGGTATATGCGGGCACCGCCGCGGTCTGGATCACGGCCCTGGCCCACCAGCTCATGGGCGCGCTGGGGTTCGCGGTCGAGACGGGGCTGCATCGGGCCTACCGGCGGGCGAAGGCGATGCAGGTCTGGAACCGGAGGGCCCTGGCGATCCTCCACGGGCTCCCGGCCGGAAGCTTCGTCGAGCCCGGGGAAGGGCTTTTCCCGTTCGGATGAAAGGCTTGACCCGCTTCGGTCTTGCGAGCGGCCGATGGAGGGGGCGATGAAGGAAGAAACGATTCGGACGCTCTGGCTTAGCGGATCCCCTCGGGACCGAGGGCGGCAACACGGCCGGGCCGCCGCCCCCTGGATCCGTCGCTACTGGGCGGAGCTGGTCGCCGAGGCCACGATCCATGCTGCCCGTCCGCTCTCGGTGGAGGAGCTGTCCGGCTGGCTGCGGGAGCGGGCCGCGCCGGCCCTGGCCCTGGAGCCGGCGCTGGCGGCGGAGCTGGAAGGGATGGCCGAGGGCGCAGGCGTGCCCTTCGACGCGGTCCTTGGCCTGAACTTCTACGAGGAGATCGCCGACCTGGTCCATGAGCGGGGCCGGCCGCCTCGACCGGTCGGGCCCCGATGTTCAGCGGTGATCCTGCCGCCGGATCGGACCACGGATGGAACCGTCCTGCTGGCCCAGACCTGGGATGGGGCGGATTGGTGGGGGGATCCCTGGCTCTTCCTGGTGGAGGAGGAGGGGAGGCGCATGGCGTATCTGGCGGACGCCGGGACCCTGGGCGGCGTGGGGGTCAACGACGCTGGGCTGGGCAGCGTGCACACCGGGGTCACCCTGCGCCTTCATCCCCCGGGGCTTCCCTATACGTTCATCGCCCGCCGCATCCTGCGCAGCCGGACGGTGGAGGAGGCGATCCGCATGGTGACGGAGACCCCAGCCACCGCCGGATGCCACTATATCGTCAGCGACGGGGCGCGGACCGTGGACATCGAGATGGCGGGGACCGTCTTCGCCGTGAGGTGGATCGAGGGCCTTCATGCCACCTGCGCCCACTTCGAGGCTCCCGAATGCGCGGCCCAGCAGCTTGCCTCGGACGTCCCGGCCAGCCGGCACCGGGTGGAGCGCTTGATGGCCCGGGCCGCCGCCGTGACCGGCGTGGGGCCTCCGGCGGCTCTCGAGCTTCTGGCGGATCATCTCCCGGGGCCGGAGGGAGCCACTGTGTGCCGCCATCCCAGCCCTGTGTCCGACAGCCGGACAGCGGCAGGGGTTGTGATCGATCCGAAAGGACGCCGCGTGCTGGCGCGCGTCGGAAACCCCTGCCAGAGGCTTCCCATCTTAGAGTTCTGGGTGATCTGAAGGGCAGGTTCCAGGAAGAAAGGAGGGGCCTATGGGCATCCGTCGGCTGACCCGTCGGGAGTTTCTGCGCTGGCTGGGCGTGGGGGTTGGAGGTTGGGTGCTCAGTCAGTGTGCGCCGGCGGCCACCCCCGCTCCCCCCACAGCGACTCCGTTCCCTTCCCCGATCCCAACCGGGCCGGTCCCTTCTCCCACCCCAATCCCACCTTCCCCCACGCCGATCCCGGGCCGTCCCCCCGGGCCGCCTTTTGCGGGCGGGAAGCCGGGGGGACGGGTGGTGGTGGGCTGGAGCGAGGGCCCGAACTCCATCGATCCCGCCCTCGGCTACAACCTGGCCGCCTGGGACGTGTTGACGGAGCTCGTGTATGCGACGCTGCTGGCCTATGACGGCCAGGCCGGAGGCCCCGCGCCCCATATGGCCGAGGCCATGCCGGAGGTTTCCACGGACGGGCGCACGCTGACCATCCGCTTGCGGCAGGGCATCCGGTTCCACAACGGGCGGGAGGTCACCGCGGAGGATTTCAAATGGTCCTGGGAGCGGGCCCTGAGTCCGGAGCTCGCCTCATGGGCTCAGAGCTATTTCGAGACCATCGTCGGCGCGAAGGAGGTGATGGAGGGAAAGACGAAAACCCTGGAGGGGGTGGAGGTGGTGGATCGCTATACGCTGCGCATCCATCTGACCCAGCCGGATTTCACGATCCTGAACCTGCTTTCCCTTCCCATGAGCGCGCCGATCCCCCGGGAGGAAGTGGAGGCCCATCGGGAGGACTTCGGGCGGACCTACACGATCGGGACCGGCCCCTTCAAGCTCGTGGAATACAGCGAGGAGCGGCAGCGGGCCGTTTTCGTCAAAAACCCGGATTATTTCTGGCCGGGCCTGCCCTATGTGGATGAGGTGGAGTTCCGCTGGGGGATCGCCGAGGACACTTTGATGCTTCAGCTGCAGGCAGGCGATCTGGACATCCTGGGGGAAGGGATCCCGGCAACCCATGTGAGCCGGGTCCTCGGCGATCCCAATCTGCGACGCCTGGCCCAGCCGGTGCCGGTCCTCGCCGGGCGATGGATCGAGCTGAACACGAAGCGGCCGCCCTTAAATGACCGGCGCGTTCGGCAGGCGCTGAACTGGGGGGTGGATCGCTCCAAGATCGAGCGGATCTTCGCCGGCCAGTCCCGGGCCTGGGGGGCGCCGTTCCCGCCCACCCTGGAGAACTACGATCGGGTCTTTCAGCCTTACGGCTATGATCCGGACCGGGCGAAGCGGCTCCTGGAGGAGGCCGGCTATCCGAACGGCTTCACGGTGACCCTGACCGCGCGCTCCGACAGTCCCTTCCTGCAGGAAGCCCAAATCGTCCAGCAGGATCTGGCGGCCATCGGCGTGCGAGTGCGCCTGGAGCAGGTGGATCCCAGCGTCCTCCAGGACCTGGTGAAGAAAGGCGGGCTTCAGATGTGGAGCGGGTCCTGGTTTATGGTCCAGCCCTCGCCGGCGGACATGGTCAACGCCCTCTTCGTCTCGGACGCCTCGGACAATCACACCGGCTACAGCAACCTGGAGGTGGATCGCCTGGCCCGGGAAGCGAAGCAGATCTTCGACGAGCGGGAGCGGAACCGGGTCTATGCTCGGATCGAGCAGCTGATCGGCGAGGACGCGCCCTTCCTCTGGCTGGTGTCCTTCAACTTCATCGCTGGCCGGCGCGAGCGCATCCAGAATTACCATTACCGGGGGGAATATGGCACCTATTACGATCGCCTCTGGGTGGCCGATTGAGGCCCGGCGACCGCTGTGGGGGGGGATCGCCCTGATCGGGCTGATCGGGGGGATCGCCCTCCTCGCCCCCCTGTTTGGGGATCCCTACCATCAGGATTTCGTCCATGGCCTGAGCCCGGCCGGGCTGCCCGTCGGCCCCACTCCCGCCCATCCGCTGGGGACCGACACGCTGGGTCGGGATGTGCTGGCCCGCGTGGCACTGGCCGGGCGCGTCTCCCTCTCCATTGGGATCCTGGCGGCCTTCCTGAGCCTGGCCCTGGGGGCGGCGGTGGGGATGTTCGCAGGGTTCTACGGAGGGGTCCTGGAAGCGGCGGGGATGCGCCTGACGGACATCGGCCTGGCCCTCCCCACCACCCTGGCGGGGCTGGCGCTGACGGCCCTGCTGCCGGCCGGGCTGTTGCGCCCGGTGGCGATCATCACCCTGCTGTTCTGGGCTTATCCGGCCCGCCTGGTTTACAACGAGACCCTTCGGATGCGGCGCCGCGGGTTCGTGGAGGCTGCGGTGGCGATGGGGGAGGCCCGGCATCGGATCCTGCTCCGTCACATCCTGCCCCATTTAAGGTCGCTGTTGCTCACCTATGCCCCGATGAACGCGGCCGCCGCGGTGATGATGGAAGCCACCCTGTCCTACCTGGGCGCGGGGGTCCCGCTGCCCACCCCGTCCTGGGGAAACATGATCAGCGAAGGCCAGGGCGCCCTGGCCTTCGCGCCTCATCTGTTCCTGGCCCCCGCCGCCTTCCTGATGCTGACCACTTCGGGGCTTCTTCTGATCGCGGAGGGCTTGAAACGGATCCATCCGGAGGGAGCGCGTTTCTCATGGCTCGCTTTATAGGGATGCGGGTTGCTCATGGGGCGGTGACCCTGCTGGGCTTGATTGTGCTGACCTTCGCGCTGCAGTTCATCATCCCGGGCGATCCGGTGCGCATGCTGGCTCCCCGCACCCCCAGCGAGGAGGTCGCCCGTCGGATCCGGGCCCAGCTGGGGCTGGACCGGCCGTGGTGGGAGCAGCTGGGCCGCTACCTCCTGCGCGTCGCCCAGGGGGATCTCGGGGAATCCTATGTCCGGCGGCAGCCGGTGGCCCGCCTGATCGCCGGCCGTCTGCCGGCCACCGCGGCGCTGGCCCTCGCCGGGGTGCTGGCGGAGATCCTTTTGGGCCTCCCGGTGGGCATCGCGATGGCCCTCTCCCCACGGCTCCGGGGCCTTCTCTCTGGCCTCAATCTGATCCTCCTCTCCATGCCTACCTTTGTCATCGGGATCGCCCTCCTGCTTGCTTTGGGGTTCGGTGCCCGTTTGTTCCCTACAACCGGCGGGGCCGGCCTGCGGGAGCTGATCCTGCCCGCTCTCACCCTGGGCCTGGCCGGCACCCCCTGGTATGCGGGAGTGGTTCGGGATCGGCTGGAGGAGAGCCTGGGCTCCTCTTATGTGCGGATGGCGGTGGCCAAGGGGCTGCCCAATCGGTGGATCCTGTTCCGCCACTGCCTCCCCCATGTGTTCCCGGCGCTGGCCACCATGGCCGGGATGGACCTCGGCGCGTATCTCTCCGGCGTGGTGGTGGTGGAGGCCATCTTCGGCTGGCCCGGGATCGGCCTCCTGGCCGTCCAGGCGATGCAGACCCTGGATCGCCCGGTGGTGATGGGGACCCTGCTGGTGGGCGGGGCCTCGGTGATCGCGCTGAACGGGGTGGCGGATGGGTTGCGGATGATCCTGGATCCTCGCACCCGGGAGGAGGTCGGATGACGGCCGTCGTGCGGATACGGGACCTGGAAGTCGCCTACGGGTCCGTCCGTATCCTGGAGGGGATCTCCCTGGAGATCCGCAAGGGAGAGATCCTGGCGCTGGTGGGGGAGACCGGGAGCGGGAAGACCACCCTCGCCATGGCCCTCGCGCGTATGCTGCCGCCGGGCGCCGCCGTGCGCGGATATGTGGAGGTGGATGGATGGGCCATCTATGACCTGCCGGTTCCCGTCTTGCGTTCGTTGCGCGGCCGCCTCATCGGCCTGGTTCCTCAGGATGCCATGGCTGCCCTGAACCCCGTCCTTCCGGTAGGCGCCCAGGTGGCGGAGGTCTTTCAGGTTCATCTGGGGTTGTCCGCCTCCGAAGCCTGGGCGCGGGCGGTGGAGGCGCTTGCCCGGGTGCGGATCCCCCGTCCGGAGCAGGCCGCCCGCCTTTATCCTCATCAGCTCTCCGGGGGCATGCGCCAACGGGCTGTCCTGGCCATGGCCCTGGCCCTCAACCCGCCGGTGCTGATCGCCGATGAGCCCACCACCGCCCTGGATCGCCTGACCCAGGGCGAGATCCTCGCCCTCGTCCGTCGCCTCCAGGCGGAGAGCGAGATTGCCGTCCTGTGGATCACGCATGACATGGGGGTTGTCGCCGCGCTGGCTCATCGGGTGGCCGTTCTCTACGCCGGCCGTCTGGCCGAGGTCGGGCCATGCGCCGAGATCCTCTCGGCCCCTTTCCATCCGTATACAGAGGCTCTCGTGCGAACTTATTACGATCTGATCCACGGCCCTCGGGGCGAGCCTCTGTACGCCATCCAGGGCTATCCTCCGTCCGCCAGGGATCGCCCTTCGGGCTGCCCTTTTCATTCGAGGTGCCCTTATCGCCAGGAGATCTGTCAGGATCGATTCCCTGAGATCCTTCAGCGTGGGGAGCGCATCGTGGCCTGCTACTTCCCCCGGGGGAACGCGCGATGACGGACTTGGAGCCGCCCATTCTTCGTTTCGAGCGGGTGACCCGGCGATATGGACGTTTCACGGCCCTGAAGGAGGTGGGGTTTTCCGTCCGGAAGGGGCGGATCCTGGGGCTGGTCGGGGAATCCGGCTCCGGGAAGACCACCTGCATTCGCCTGGCCCTGGGGTTGGAGCGCCCCTCGGCCGGTCGCCTGTGGTTCAAGGACCAGCCCTATCGCTACAGTCCCCGGGAGCTGAAAGCCCTGCGACGGCGCATCGGTTTTGTCTTCCAGGATCCCTACGACGCCCTGGATCCTCAAATGACGGTGGAGGAGATCATCGGCGAGCCCTTGCGCGCCCATGGGCTGTGGGACGCCCGCGCCCGGGAGCGCATCCGCGCGCTGCTTCATCGGGTTGGGCTTCCGGAAGCTCCCCTGGGCAGCTACCCCTCCCAATATTCCGGCGGGGGACTTCAGCGGATCGCGATCGCTCGGGCCCTCGTCCTGGATCCGGAGTTGCTGCTGTGCGACGAGCCCACCTCCAACCTGGATGTGTCTGTTCAAGCGCAGATCATCAACCTGCTCATCGAGCTCCAGAGGGAGCGCAGGCTGGCCATGGTCTTCGTCACCCATGATCTTGCGCTGATCCGGCGGATCGCAGATGACCTGGTGGTCCTCTATGCAGGGCAGGTGATGGAGCGCGGCCCGGCGGAGGCGATCACCCGGCGCCCCCATCATCCCTATACGATCGCTCTCCTGGAGACCGGCGAGGGGCGAACCGTCCATCCGGGCGACCCGGAGGGATCCGTCCGTTCCTCCATGGAGGGATGCCCCTTTGCCCCCCGTTGCTGGAAAGCCCGGCCTCGGTGCTGGGCCGAACGTCCTCCCCTCACTCCAGTCGAGCCGGGAGTTGAGGTCTCATGCTTTTTCCCGGAGGTCTAAGCAGAAGATGCCGTTCCGCAGCGCATGGTCATGGATTTCACCCCGAAGGGTGAAACCAACGACCGGCTGCTTCCTGCTTCATCGATCCATCGCTCGTAGACCGGGCCTCACCCGTTCTGCCGCCAGAGGGATCTGGGGCATCCCAGCTGGGGACCCCGCGACAGGCGTCCCTTCCCGGGGAACTCCCAGTGGGACCCATAAGGTGGGTCAGCCCGTATTCTCTCAGGTTGCACGCCGCATTGAGATCCCGGTCCACCTCCCGCCCGCACGTCCCACAGCGAAATACCCGCTGGGACAGCGACAGCGCAGGGCCGATCCAGCCGCAGCGCGAGCACCGCTTCGTGGATGGGAAGTCTCGCGCCGCGATGAGGAGCATGGCCCCATACCCGGCGCACTTATACTCCAGCAATCAGCGTGCGCGCAAGGAAGCCTGTTGCCCGGCCCATATGGCAGCTCCAATAGCCCCGCTTAGCCCCCCCAAGGCGGCAGGGAGGATACGGACCCGCTCCAGGGGTGTGACCCGGCAGCGCTCTGCTACGACCCGGCGAATCGGGCCCAAGATCCATTCTCCCGCCCTGGCCACCCCTCCCCCAATCACCACAACCTCCGGGCTGAAAAGGGTGATGAGATTGGCTACTCCAATCCCCAGGTAGAAGCCGGCCTCCTCGAGAATCTCCTGGGCGACTGGATCACCGGACTCCGCCGCGCGGACGATCACCTCGGGAGTGATCGCGTTTAGGTCTCCCTTGACCAAGTCCCGGATTTGGGTGGTGCGGCCCTGGCGCACGGCCTTCATCCCAGCGGCGGCGATGGCGGGGCCGCTGGCATGGGCTTCCAGGCAGCCCCGGCTCCCGCAGCCGCACGGGGGACCGTGGGGATTGATGATCTGATGACCGACCTCTCCGGCGGTTCCATCGATCCCGAATAGCAGACGTCCTTCGATAACCACCCCGCCGCCGATCCCCGTGCCCAGCGTGATCCCCACCACGGTGGAGGCGCCCCGGCCCGCCCCCCATGTGGCCTCGCCCAGAGCGAAGGCTCGGGCGTCGTTGATCAGGAAGGTGGGACGGCCGACGGCTCGCTCGATCTCAGCCCCCAGGGGAACACCCCGCCAAGCGGTGGGCAGGTTGGGCAGGAAGCGGGTGACCTGAGTGCGGGGGTCATAGAGGCCGGGCACCCCGATGCCTACGGCGATGATCGGGGCGGGACTTTGATCCATGAGCTCCCGAAGCAGGGCGATTATGCGCTCGATCACCGCCGAGGGACCCTCCTCGGCCCGCGTGGGGATCTGGGCATGGACGATTACCTCCCCTCGCTCTCCGTCGAAGATCACCCCTCGCAGGTTCGTCCCCCCTAGATCCACGCCCGCGCAGCGCATCGCCGTTCCCCTTTTCAACAGCTTAAGGGATTAGCGGAGCGAGCACGTTGCGGGCGATGAGGAAGCCTCGCTTCACCAGCTCCTCGCTCCCCTCGAAGGAGCGGTCCTCGTGCTCGATGCAGACCGCGCCGTTGTAGCCGATGGCGTAGAGGGCGGCGATGAAGCGCGCCCAGTCCACCTCGCCAAGGCCAGGCAGACGAGGAATCTGCCATCGAAAGCCTAGGCCAAGAACGCCGTCCTGATAGAGCATCTCCCGGTCGATCTGCATATCCTTGGCATGAACGTGGAAGATACGATCCTTAAACTCATATACCACTCGCACGTAATCGATGAACTGCCACACCAAGTGCGAGGGGTCCAGGGTCAGGCCGAAGTGGGAGTCCGGGATGATCTCAAACATGCGGCGCCAGATGGCTGGCGAATAAGCTAAGTTCTTGCCCCCTGGCCATTCGTCGTAGGAGAACAGCATGGGGCAGTTCTCGATGGCCAGCTTGACCCCATGGTCAGCCGCGAAGCGGACGATGGGCGGCCAGATCTCCCGGAATCGATCAAAGTTCTCCTCGACAGTGCGTTTCCAATCGCGTCCAACGAAGGTTCCCACCACACTGACCCCCAGCCGGCTGGCGGCCTCGATGACCTTGCGAAGATGGGCGATGACATGCTCCCGATAGGCTGGGTCGGGGTCAAGGGGGTTAGGATAATAACCCAGGGCAGCGATCTCCAGCCCCTTCTCTCGCATCAGGCCTCGGATTTCCTCGATGCGCGCCGGGCTCAAGGCGGTGACGTCAATATGGGTGACGCCGGCGTATCGACGTTCCTTCTCCCCCCGAGGCCAGCAGGCAAGCTCCAGGGCCCGGAAGCCCTGGGCTGCGGCCCAATCGGCCAACTCCTCCAGGGTCATCTCCGGGAAGGCGGCGGACATCACTCCCAGCTTCATGGCGCACCTCCGTCTTCTTAGGTCAAGATCCGCGGGGGATCTCGATCCATCGTCCCTCCCGGGCGGAGGCGACGATGGCCTCGAGCACCCGCATCATCTCGTGGCCGTCCGCAAAGGTGGGATAGGCTACTGGCGTCGTTGGATCGGCGATCCGGGCGTAGACGGCTCGGAAGAGCATCTTGAAAGTGTCCGGGTATCCCTCGGTGTGGCCACCCGGATAATCCGCCCATGGGCGGGCTGATGCGTCCATCAAGGCAGGGTCCTTGATCCACCACTGGTTGGGCTGGTCTCGATGTCCTACCCACAGGGCGTTGGGCTCCTCACTGTCCCAAGCCACGGCGCCGCGGGCGCCGTCGATCTCAAACCAGAGGCGGTTCTTGCGGCCAGGGGAGATCTGGGAGACGGTGAGGACGCCTCGCACCCCGCCCTCGAAATGCAGTAGAATCGTCGCGTAATCCTCGGTGCGGATGGGTTCCTCCACGTAATCCTCGGCTTGCAGCCCCTTGGTCTCGAAAGTTTCCACCGGCTTGCGAGGGCGCTTGCGGACAGGCAGGAAGGTGGCCATGTCAGCGAAAACCCGTTCCACCCGGCGTCCGCTCAGGAAGACCATGAGGTCGATCCAGTGGGAGCCGATGTCCCCGACCGCTCGGGTCTCACCGGCCAGCTCGGGGATCAGCCGCCAGTTCCAATCGGTCTCCAGCAGCAGCCAGTCCTGGAGGTAGGAGCCGTGGATGAGGCGGAGATCTCCCAGCGCGCCGTCCCGGATGAGAGCCCGAGCTTGCTGGACCATGGGGTAGAAGCGGATGTTGTAGCATACAGCGTGAACAAGGCCGGATCGCTCGGCGAGCTCGACCAGCTCGGCAGACTCGCGGGTGTTCATCGCCAGAGGTTTCTCACAGACCACGTGCTTGCCGGCGAGGAGGGCGGCACGGGCCTGAGGGTAATGAAGGGCATTGGGGGTGGCGATGTGCACCACCTCTACCAACGGATCGGCCAGCAGCTCCTCGTAGGTCGAATAAACTTTGGGGACTCCCAGGCGGCGGGCCTTGGCCTGGGCCCGGTCGGGATGGGAGCTGCACAGGCCGACCACTTCCACGCCGATCCGTTGCAGCGCCTCCACATGGACCGGCCCGATGAAACCAGTTCCAACAACAGCTGCTCGGATCGCCATAGAGACCTCCTGGAGTGGAGGGATCAGCCGGAAATGGGGCTGGTCCCACCCTGCCGGGCTTTGAAGGCCTCCAAGATCTGGGCGGTGGCGGTGGCGCCGATGCGGGTGGCACCGGCCTCCAGGACCGCCAGGGCTTGCTCCAGGGTGCGAATGCCGTGGGCGGCCTTAATTTGGACATGGGGACCGACCGCTGCGCGCATCAGGCGGATGTCTTCCACGGTGCAGCCGCTGGGGGCGAAGCCCGTCGAGGTTTTCACGAAAGCGGCCCCCGCGGCCTCGGCCAGGCGGCAGCCCCGCACTTTCTGTTCATCGGTGAGGTAGGCGTTCTCGAGGATCACCTTCACAATGGCCTGGCCCCTGACGGCCTCGACCACAGCGCGGATGTCATGAAGGACATACTCATCGTCCCCTGAACGGAGCTTGCCGATATTGATCACCATATCCAGCTCCGTCGCGCCGTTAGCCACCGCCTCTTGCGCCTCGTAGACCTTGACCGCGGTGGTCTGGCTCCCGTGGGGGAAGCCGATCACCGTGCAGACCTTTACGTCGGTGCCGGCGAGGAGCTCCGCGGCCATGCGCACATGGCATGGCTTGACACAGACGGCGGCCACGCCGTATCGCTTGGCCAGCTCGATACCCGCCCGCACCTCCTCATCAGTGAGCTCCGGGCGCAACAGCGAGTGGTCGATGGTCTTTGCCAGCTGCTCCAGGGTTAGGCTTCGAACATCCAGCGAGGCGATCATTGTTGTTCCTCCTACTTTTGGCCTGAGCATCCGATCCAGCGGAGGGGGGCTGAAGCCCCCCTCCGCTGCAGTTAATTCGCCTGCTTATCGTCCGAAGACGATCTTCCCGCCGTTCTTGGGGTTAAAGGGGCTGGTGTCCAGGATCCGCTGCTGGAGCAGCGCGATCTGGTCCAGTGCCTGCTTGCAGGAGATGGCTCCGATGTAAGCCAGGTTCAGATAATTTTGCTGGATGTCCAGTAGCTGGCCGTATTCAGGGATCGTCCAGACGTCGAAGCCCCAGCCGCCGGTGATGCTCTTCAGGGAGGCCCAGCGGGCCGTGCCGGGGGTCTGGGTCTGGTAGTCAAAGAGATCCTGCCGGGCGCTGGCGAAGCCGGCCCGCGGGTCATCGATCAGTTTCTTCTGGGTATCATAGCTGATGAGCCACTCCAAATACTTCCAAGCGGCCTCCTTGTTCTTGGAATGCTTGTTGATGGCAATGCCCTGAGAGCCGTAAGTGGCTGCGCACCGCTTCTGACCGGTGGCCGGGTCCACGTAGCATGGCATGGGCGCATAGGCCCACTTGCCCGCCGTCTGGGACATCTGAGGGTTATCCATGGCCCCGGCGAAGCTCACCCAGGTGAAGTTCATTGCGTATTTATCGGTGAAGGCGCCGTTGAGGAGCTCGTCCACGAACCAGTTGGCGGTGCCGGGGTCGACTACGCGCTCCTTAAGGTTGAAGCTGGTGAAGTACTCGCAGGCGGCGACGGCCTGAGGCGAATTGATGATCCCCTGGGCGGTCCATGTTTTCTCGTCCCAGAGGCGGGCGCCGAAGGAACCGTGGAAGTTCAACCATTGCTGGGTGATGCCGTCGCTGATGCGGCCTGCATACCAGCCTACCCCGTAGCGGTCGATCTTGCCGTCGCCGTTCGTGTCGACGGTGAGCTTCTTGGCCGCGGCCAGGAACTCGTCCCAGGTCTCCGGAGCTTTGGGGTTGCCGTTGGCGTCCACAATGCCCGCCTCTTTGAAGAGATCGGCCCGGTAGCCCAGGATCATGGTCCCGATGGTCCAGGGGAGGAAGTAGACAGGCATATCCGTGTATTTCTTCCAGTCCTCCTCTCCTCGCAGGACGGCCACGGGGATGGGCCAGCGGCCATTGTAGGTGGCGTAGGGCTGCACGAAGGTCTCGTCGTAATTGATGCCCGAGGCCTTAAGGTAGGCGTCCAGGGGCTCGACGCAGTCGCTGGTGATCATCGCCCCGTACCACTGGCTGTCGATCTCGTAGATGTCATACTCGGCGCTCTGGGAGGCGCACAGCTCGCGGATCTTAGATTCCACGAACTGGTAGGGCGGGCCGCTGATCTCCACCTTAATGCCGGTCTTCGGAGTGAACTCCTTGTTGGCTAGCTCCTGCTCGACCGGCGTCTGAGGCCACGGGAGGCTCAGGACCCGCAGCGTCACCGGGGCGGGGGCGGCAGTGGGGGTGGGAGCTGGCGCGGTAGGCGTCGCCACACCCGGCATTGAAGTGGGGGTCGGGGGAGCTGGGGTGGCCGGGGTGGCTGGCGCGCAGCTCCCCAGGACCGCCGCCAGGACGAAGAGCGTGATCCAGCCTTTGGTGGAGTGCAGGAACCTCTTCATGGCAACCTCCTTTTAAAAATTGGGATCTTCGCCTTTAGACGATCCGAAGGCCGGTCTGGGGATCGAACAGATGAAGGGACTTCGGATCGAAGGCAATGCACAGGCGCTGGTTCAACTGCGGTCGGAATCCAAGGGCCTCCTGAGGGAAGCGACCCTTGAGGAGGTGATCACCCACCCGAAGGTCGAGGATCACCTCGTCGCCCTGAGGCTCGACAACGTAGACCTCCGCTGGGATCCCCGAGTCCTCGGGGCAGACACGGAGGGCCTCCGGGCGTACTCCCAGGATCACAGGTCCGGCGGGAGGCGGAGCGGCATCCAGGAACAGGTCCGGCAGGGGGATCTCGAACGCCGGGTGGAGGAGGCTGGGTCGTCCATTCCGGTAAGCCAACTCGCAAGGGATCAAGTTCATCGGCGGCGATCCGACGAAGCGGGCGACGAAGAGGTTGCCGGGGCGATCGTAGATCTCCTGGGGCGCGCCGATCTGCTGGATGCGCCCCTCGTGAAGGACCACCATGCGATCGCCCAGGGCCTGGGCGTCGGCCTGATCGTGGGTCACATAGATCGTGGTGATCCCCCGTTCCTTCTGGATCCGCTTGAGATGAGCTCGCAGCTCGATCCGCAGTTTGGCATCCAGATTGCCCATGGGCTCGTCCAGGAGGTAGACCCGAGGCCGTCGAACCAGGGCGCGGCCCAGGGCGACCCGTTGCTGTTGCCCGCCGGAGAGCTGATGCGGATAGCGGTCCAGTAACGGGCCCATATGCAACAGTTCTGCTATCTCATCGATCCGCCGACGGATCTCGGACTCCGGCAGGCGCTCCATGCGGAGGGGGAAGACCCAATTCTCGCGGACGGTCATTGTCGGGTAAAGAGCGTAGGTCTGGAAGCACATGGCAATGTCGCGATCCCCCGGAGGAACACCATCCATCGGCTGGCCGTCGAACCGGACCCGGCCCTGCGCGGGGCGCGTGAGCCCGGCGATGACCCGCAGCAGGGTGGTCTTTCCGCACCCCGATGGGCCCACCAGCACGCAGAGCTCGCCGTCCTCGACGGTGAAGGTGACATCCTTCAGGATCATCCGTGAGCCGTAGCGGACAGAAACCGCTTCGATATCAATCCGAGTCACCGTGGCCTCCCCGCCTCAGGCGATGCGCTGCTCCGTGGTTCGGTCGAACAGATGGATATGCTGGAGATTAAAGGAGATGGAGACCCGATCCCCCGGCTGTGGGCGGAAGCCCAGCTGGCGTGGATCCGCCCGGCAACGCAGGAGGTGATCATGGACCCGCACGTGAAGGATCATCTCATGGCCATGAGGCTCGATGACGATCACCTCAGCGGCCATAGGATCCCCTTCCCGGGGGGGATGGACTCGCAGGTGCTCCGGGCGCACTCCCAGGATCAGCGCGCGAGGAAGGTCCTTCCTCCACTCGGGAGGCATGGGGAGGATCAGCCATCGGTTGCGCAGCACGAGGGTGCCTCCCTCCGAGATCGCCTCGACCTCGATGAAGTTCATGGGGGGCATCCCGAGGAACCCGGCGACGAAGACATTGGCTGGGCGGCGGTAGAGCTCCTGGGGGCTGCCCACCTGTTGGATCCGCCCCTGGTGCATCACCACGATCTTATCGGCCAGCGCCTGGGCCTCCACCTGATCGTGGGTGACATACACGGTGGTGATGCGCAGCTCTTGCTGCAGACGGCGGAGGCTGGCCCGCACCTCCTCCCGCAACATGGCATCTACGTTGCTCAGAGGCTCGTCGAGGAGTAGCAAGGCCGGCTGTCGCACCAGAGCCCTCCCCAAGGCCACCCGCTGCCGCTGGCCTGCACTGAGCTGGGAGGGATAGCGGTCCAGCAGGTCACCGATGTGCAGCAGGTCCGCCACCGCCTGCACCCGCTGCTGCCGTTCGGCCGGCCCCATACGCATAGCCTGGAGGGGGAATAACAGCTGCTCTCGCACCGTCATGTGGGGATACAAGGCATAGCTCTGGAACACCATCCCGATACCCCGCTGTCCCGGATAGAGGTGGGTGATCCGACGCCCGTCGAGGTAGATCTCCCCTCCGGTGGGGCGGACCAGCCCGGCGATCATGCGCAGCGTGGTGGTCTTGCCGCTTCCTGAAGGGCCGAGCAGGACGCATAGCTCCCCATCCTCAACGGTGAGGTCGATGTGATCCACAGCGTGAGTGCGGCCATACCAGCAATCCAGGCGCTCCAGCACTAAGCGCGCCATCCCTCCCTCCTCACTTCATTCGTCCAAAGCTCATGCCCCGGACCAGCTCGTTGCGCACCAGGATGGTGAAGAGAACTACAGGCAGCATAAAGAGAGTGCCTGCCGCGGAAATCCGGCCCCAGTCTGTGCCCAGGAAGGTCTGCAGCTTCGCCAGCCCCACCGGTGCCGTCTCCGCCGCCCGCACCGTCAAAGCCAGGGCGAGAAGGAACTCGTTCAGGGACTGGATCAGGCAAAAGATCGCTGTAGTGACCAGGCCTGGCCGGACCAGGGGGAGGCTCACCCGCAGGAAGACCTGGAGAGGGGAGTAGCCATCCAGCATTGCCGCCTCCTCGAGCTCCAGAGGGATCTCATCGAAGAATGCCTTGAGGACCCAGACGGCGAAGGAGATGTTGAAGATGTTGTAGACGAGGAAGAGGGCCAGCAGCGTGTCACGCAAGCGGAGGGCGTTGAAGACAAGGAAGAAGGGGACCATCACGGCCACGGCAGGCAGGAAGCGCAGGCTGAGGATCCAGAACTGGATGAAGGAGCTCCCCCGCAGGCTGTAGCGGGAGAACCCGTAGGCGGTCAGGCTCCCCAGGAGGAGGGAGAAGAGGGTCGAGGCCAGGGCCACAGCCATGCTGTTCGCGAATTGGGCGCGGAAGTCGGAGCGGAGCACATTGATGTAATTGGCCAGCGTGGGCTGGAACACCCATTTGGGCGGGATGGCGAAGAGGTCCAGCTGGGTCTTGAAAGAGGAGATGACGATCCACAGCAAAGGAAGGAAGAAAAAGGCAGTGGCCACGAAGGCCAGCACGAGGACCCCCCCGCGTTTCAGCCCATCCACCCATCGGATCGCCATGTCAGCCTCCCGGTCACAGCCCGGTGTCCACTTGCTCCTGCGGCGCCCTGGGCATGAGCCACCGGACCATCAAGTTGGTGACGATGTTGATCAGGATAACCACCACCCACGCGATCGCCGCCGCTTTCCCGATTTGGAAGAACTGGAAGTGGTAGCGATACGCCAGGAGGGAGAGGGTGGTCGTGAAGTTCCCTGGCCCACCTCCGGTGAGGATGTAGGGGACGTCGAACATCTTCATGACGTCGATGGTGCGGAAGAGCAGGGCGAGCAGGAGTGGGAAGCGAAGGTAGGGCCAATAGATATGCCGGAAGCGCATCCAACCGGAAGCCCGGTCCAGGGCGGCGGCCTCCTTGAGTTCTGGGGGGACAGTGCCCAGCCCAGCCACGGTCAGCAGCGTCACGAAAGGCGTCCACTGCCAGACGTCCACGATCAGCACGCTCAGCAGAGCGAACTGGGGGTGGATCAGCCAGGGCACCGGCGCCAGCCCCAAGGCCGAGAGGAGGAAGTTCACCAGCCCGAAGGTCTGATCCAGCAGGAAGCGCCAAAAGAGGCCGATCACCAGGGGGGCCAGCATCATAGGCATGAAGACCAGGAGGCGCAGGAAGGGGATGGGTGGGATCTGCTGGAAGAACACAAAGCCCAGGGCTACCCCCAGCGTCAGCTCAATTGCCACGGCCATCCCTGTCAGCTGCAGGGTCACCCGCAGCGCCTGCCACACCAGGGGATCGGCCAGAAGGTCGGCATAGTTCCTCAGCCCGATGAACCGGGCCTCGCGCCCCATGGTGTAGTCGAACAGGCTGACCCCCAGGGAGTAGAGCAGCGGGAAGATGGTCATCACCAGGAGGTAGATCAGGGTGGGCACGAAGAGGAGGCGGCGGAGCCAGACCCCCGAGGGGCCCGCCGCCGCCTCCACCGAGGTAGCGGGGATCGCTGGGACGGCCGCGGCGGGGCGGGCCACCGCGGCTCCGTCCGAGAGAGGAGAACGGGCCGCCTTCATGCGATCTCCTCCGTGATCTCTCCCGTCTGCTGATCCTTGAGGATCCACTTCGTTCGGCCGTCCGGCATGCGTTCCTGCTTGATCACCACTTTGCCGTCCCGCTCCGGAGCCGCGACGCGGATCCGCTCCACTTGTTCCAGCCCGCGCCATATCTCCAGCTCCACGGGCTCCCAGCGCCGACTGCGGGCCGAGCGGTAGCAGGCGTCGATGATGGCGTTGACGACGTATCCGTCGTAGTAGGTCTCCATAGGCTCCCGGCCCTCGTCCAGGGCATTCAACATGTCGGTGAACATGTGCGCGTAGCCGAGCTCGTTGATCTCATCCCCGACCGGGAAGAGCCAGCCGAACTCGCCTTCGGCCTTCTCCGCCACGTAGCCCCCGGGGCCAGCGGCGGTGAACATCTCGAAGCCGGTGCGCAGGAAGTGATTGAGCCAGATCGTCCCGTGGGTCCCGGCCACCTCGTCCCGCAGGTCCATCCCGCCCCGGAAGGCCCAGCTCACCTCGAACTGCCCCACGGCGCCGTTGGCAAAGCGGATCAGGCCGATGCCGTGATCCTCCCCCTCGATGGGGTGCACCAGGGTGTCGGCCCAGCACATGACCTCTACGGGGCGGATGCCCTTGCCGATGAAGGCCCGGATGATCTCAATGCAGTGGCAGCCCATATCCACGATGACCCCACCGCCGGCCAGTCGAGGGTCCCAGAACCAGGCGCTGTGGGGGCCGGGATGGGTCTCCCGCGAGCGAACCCAAAGCACCTGCCCGACAGCGCCGTTGCGGACGGCCTCCAGGGCCTTGAGAGTCTTGGGAGTGTAGACCAGGTCCTCCAGATAGCCGTGGAACACCCCCGCTCGCTCTACCGCCTCGAGCATCCGCCGGGCCTCCGTGGCCGTGCGGGCCAGAGGCTTGGTGCAGAGAACGGCCTTGCGGGCGTCCGCGGCGATCTGAGTGGCCTCCAAATGCTGGTGGTTGGGCAATCCGATGACCACTACGTCCACTTCGGGGTCTCGGATAGCCGCCTCTAGGTTATCGGTCCATTTGGGGATCCCCCAGCGCTCCGCGAAGGCCCGGGCCCGCTCTCGGGATCGCGAGTAGACCACATGCACGCGGTCCCGGCCCCGATGGCCATGTAGGGCAGCTGTGTAAAAGTAGCCAATCAGGCCAGTGCCCAGCATCGCGATGCGGTGCGCCTCCGCCATGGCTACCTCCTTTCTCTTTAGCATGCGGTTGGGCTCTCAGTGCGTCCCCAAGGGGAACGCTGTCAGCCAGGCCCGGGCGTGGTCAAGGTCGTCGGTGCGCAGCGTGTCCGGGTTATAACCGCGTCGCACGCCCAGGTGGTAACCCAAAAGCTGGAATAGAATGGTGGCCAGTATCGGCCAAAGAATCTCAGGCAGCTCGGCCGGGAGGGGAATCACGTGATCAGAAACGCGGGCGATGGTCGCATCCCCTTCAGCGACCACAGCCAGGACCGGGGAGCGGGCGGCGCGGGCGGTGCGGGCGCAATCGTAGAGGCGGGCGTAGCTGGGGCCAGGGGGCGCAATGGGGATCGTGGTCATCTCGGGGCCCAGCAGGGCGATGGCGTCGTGAACGTATTCCCCGGGTCGGTAGGCCTTGCACAGCATGCAGGACTCCTCCTCGATTTTCAACGCGCCCTCCCGCGCGGAGAACCAGTTGGGGCCCCCGCCGATCAGCAACAGGGCCCGCTGGTTCTGAAGAGCCTCGGCCACCGCCGCAAGTCGAGCGTCCTGGGTCTCCAGGAAACGTCGCGCAAGGGCAGGGATGGCCTCCAGGACCCGCTCCAGGTCCGCCGCGGGCTCGTCGCTCAGGGCACCCCGCCGCCGTCCCAGGGCGAGTGCAATGAGATACAACATCAAGAGGCGGGTGGTGATCACCGAGATGTCCGGGCCGCAACGCTGGCCGGTGGGATAGACGACGATTTCATCGCACAGCTCCACCAGCGGGCTATCCGGGGTGTTGGTCAGTCCGATGACCACCAGCCCTTCCCGGCGGGCCCGCTCCGTCGCCTCGAGGACCTCCACGCTCCCTCCCGTGGCGGACTGCACAATCAGGGCCGCGCGGCGGGAAAGGGGGAGGCCATAGTTCACAAACTCCAACGCCTCGATCCCCTCCGCTTCCAGGCCCGTCCACCGACGGAAGATGTAGGCGCCCAGCCAAGAGTTGAAGAATGAGGATCCGCACCCAGTGAACACCACGTGCTCGATTCGCTCTCGCTCCAGCCGATCGACGATCCGGTTGAGCTGCGGGCGGAGGCGCAACACCCCCTCCAGCAGCTCCGGCTGGCGGTGGATGTCCTCATAGAGGAAATAAGGGTGCTCCTGCCGGATTCCATCGCTTCCGCGGATGAGGGCCCACAGAGGGGTCTGACGGATCTCCCGTTCCAGCCAGTCCGGAACCGGACGCTCCGGCGTAGGGATCTCCGCCCCCGGGTGCCGATCCAGCAGCTGCTGCGCCCACTTAGGAAGCCGTCGGGATGTGGTCATGGGGTTCACCTCGAGAGGAATGGGTGGCATGACGCAGCACCTCCAGGGCGGCGCCCTTGTCGGTCACCAGGATATGGAGGAGGCCGCTCCGGAGGGCAGCGAGGATGGCTTTCCCTTTTATGGCCCCGCCGGCGACAGCGAACACGCAAGGGATCCGTCGGATGTCTTCCAGAGTGATGCCTACCAGACGTCCGTCGAAGGGGGTGGGGACCGGCCGACCCATCTGATCCAGATAACGCCCGCAGATGTCTCCCACTGCCCCTCGGCGTGCCAGCTCTGCTAGGTCCGCGTCTGAGAGATACCCGGCCCGCTTCAGGGAGGAGACCTCGGGCTCCACTGCGCCGATGCCGACCAGCAGTAAGTCAGCGTGTCGGGCCATCTCCAGGGTTTCCTGGATCATGCGCTGCTGCTGCAGTTGGGCGCATACTGCTTCGCTCTCCACGATGAGGGGAGCGTGCAGCGGGAAGTATTGGGCTCCCAAGGCCTGGGCCATCCGCTGGGTGATGAGGGGCGTGTCACAGGATTGTTGGTTCCCCAGGGCGCCCAAGCACTGCACGACGCGAAGGTGATGATAGGCCCGGGGGGGAAGGGCCTGCACCAGCTCCCAGAGCGTCATTCCCCAGGCGATAGCCACTGTCATCCCGTCATGGAGGTGTGCAACGAGCTCGACTGCTGCCAGCTTTCCCAGTTGGCGCAGCAGCTCTGGATAGGGAAGATGCTCTACGTCCAAAACCCGAGCAACCCGCAGCCCGAACCGGACCATTAGTTCTCGCTCCAGCCCAGGGTCGGTGAGAATCGGGCGGTGAATCCGGATCTCCACAATTCCCCGCTTCTTAGCTTCGACTAACAGACGGGAGATCATAGACCGACTTAATCCCAACAATTCTGCGATGTTAGATTGATTAAGGCCATTTTCGTAATACAATGTAGCTATATATGCTAGCATCTCATCCCGAGAGTGGAACTGCTTGTGGTATTCTTTCTGGGAGTTCCTCCGCCGAACCCGGGGCATTGCTGTTTTCACAAATGTGAATTTTTTTTCGTTTTCGATACTAGTATAGCGTAAAGGGGATGATCTGTCAAGAAGTACCCTCCTGGGCTCCTGGGGGTGTGTCCCAAGAAGATCGGGCTGGTTAGGTGGCCTGACGGATCGGTGGCCAGGCCGGGTTCCATTTCCTACTCCAGCGCTCTGCAAGGCCCAAATGGCCCTCCACCCTTTGGATTCCCAGCACTGTCCTCGCCCCTGGCTTGCCAACGGATCCCCTTACAGACGCCTCGAAAGGCCGGGTCATCCATCCGGGCTCGCCGCTCCCGCAAACATTCCGCCGTCCGGGCCACCTCCCCGCGCTATTCGGATTTCCTAATCAAAACCGCTTCACATTCCCGAATCACAGCCTCCACCTCCCCCTCCCACAACTTCTGCTTTCCCTTTCTCCTCCGCGATGTGCTATGCCCACCAGCGCTTCCTGGAGGGGGCAGGGAGCAACGAGGTCCGCAAGCGCGCCGCTGTCCTTCCTTTTTGACTTGAACGACGGCTACGCCCACGGCGCCTTGACGAAGGCGAAGGCCATCCTTTCCGCCTGCCGGGAGCGGGATCAGAACCCGAAGAAGGTCGTCTTCGGTGGAAGAAAGCGCTTCGAGCAGCTGGAGCGGAGGCATCTTTCCGGCCAACGCCGGGCGGAACTGAAGCAGGCGTGGCGGGAGCGACGGCAGGGGTTGCTGTTTACGGTGAGCCAGAAGCATAAGAGAAGCAATCCGAACCTACGCCTGGAGTGGGAGGGAAGCCGCCTCTTCCTTCCGGGCATCGACGGTGGGTTCGCGCCGAGGTCCTTCGGAAGGCGAAGCGGGAGAAGGACAAATGGAACCGGCTGCTCGCCCGCCTGGCCCGGGCGGAGGCCACCGGGGAATGGTTCCCCTACACGGTGACCCTGCGCCTGCGGGAAGGCCAGATCTACGCCTTCATCTCTTTCGAAGAAGACCTTCCCCCGGTTTCCGTCACCCGGGATCGAGGGGTGATCGGGATCGACCTGAACGCCTTCCCTCATCATCTGGCCTGGGCGGAGGCCTCGCCGGATGGGAATCTTCTCGCCCACGGGGCCATCCCCTTAACCGGGATGGAGGGCCTGCGCAAGGCGGAGCGGGAGCGCCGGCTGTGGTTAGCCGCCTATGAGGTGATCCGCCTGGCGAAGGCGAAAGGGAAGGCGATCGCCCTGGAGCGCCTGAAGGGGATCCCGCGGGGCGCCCGGGGAGACGGGAAGCCCAAACTTCGGCGGAAGCTGGGCCAATGGGCGCCCCGCAGCCTGGGGGAGAAGATCCGGATCCTGGCCCGGCGGGAAGGCATTGAGGTCATCGAGGTGAGCCCCGCTTACACCTCGATCATCGGGTCTTTGAAGTATGCGCCTCAGTTCCTGCTTGGTGCGGGAGTGGGGCCTACAAGGGCCTTAGAGCCATCTTGGAGGGACACCAGGCAGGGAGAATTGCGGATATAATCCTGTTCCTTGCGCTTGGGTGGAGGCATTGGTCGAACCCTCTCTAGACAGAACGGGACTCAAGGCGTTGCCATGACGGAGCATAGGGACATGCACAGTCGACTGTGCTACCTCTGTCTTGGATCAACTCCACAACCCGGGAGGGATCCAGTGATCAGAGAAGCGCAGGTTTGGGATGAAACCGGCCGGGAGGTGGGGCGGTTCCAGGTCTGCGCCAGGCCCCTGGCGCGGCTACGGGGCCTGATGTTCCGCCGGGATCTTCCGGTGGACGGACTGCTCTTCGTCTTTCCCGCTTGGCGAAGGCATCCCCGCGCGGTCGGCATCCACACCTTCTTCGTCTTCTTCCCCTTCGCGGCGGTCTGGCTGGACGAGGAGGGGCGCGTCGTTCACGCCGTGGAGGCCCGGCCTTTCCGCGCGTATGCGCCGCTGGATCCGGCCCGCTATCTGATCGAGGGACGGCCGGAGATTTTGACACGGGCCCGGGTTGGAGCCCAGTGGTGCCTGGAGATCCCAGACGGTGAGGACCTGAAGGACCTGTGGCAGGGAAGGATCCACCCGGATGCCAGCGGGCTGTGGCTGGTGGAGCTGGTCCTTGCCGAGGTGGAGGGTCTCCTGGGCCGTCCGCCGGGGCTGTGGGATCTGCTCCGAAGCCTGCCGGAGGCGTTGCCGGATCCATTCCTGCAAGCCCTGTTCTGGAAAGCCCTCCATAGAGGGATCCGGGCCATCTCCCGGGACGGGCGATCCGGGGGGCCAGGCCGCCCGCCTGAGAGAGCTGCTGTGAGAGCTGCCGGAGAACGCGCCGGACTGGATGCAGCGGGTTCAGGACGCCGCCCGCGTCTCTCTGGACGGCCTGGACCCTGACGAGGCCGTGGCCCACTGGTGGGGGCTGGCCATGTTCGAGCAAGGGCGGGGCCTCTCCTGGACCCGATGGGAGGAGTTCCGCGGCTTCCCGTGCGCCGTCTGTGTGTGCCCGGGGGATGGCAGTGGGTCTTTCCGGACGGGGAAGTCCGGAGCGTCCCGACGGATCAGGCCTGGCGGCTGCGGCACCCGGAGGCCTTCGCACCGCTCTGCGACCGGTGCCGGAAACGAAAAATCGACCGCCGCGCGCTGGCGCAGGCTATCTGGGGGCCGCGCTTTGCGGGCCTGGCGCGGTGGCTGGAGGCTGCCCGAGCGGAGACACTACCGCCGGACTGGGACCGGCGGTGATTTCCCCTGTGGCCGCCGGAATACGGGGGAAGGACATGGGAGGAGGGAGGTTCCGCCTTTCCTCAGGGAACGGTGATCCGTCCGCCGGCCCGTGTCGCTTAAAGGTGAACGGGCTTCGCTTTCCGGTTCCGCGAAAGCAGGAGAGGGGGAATCGTGGCGAGGCAACGATATGCGGAGGATGTCGCTCTATCCAGTAGCAAACCGAGATCCTCAGGAGAGTAAGATCCGCATCCGAATAAGAGGATCTTCAGCGAACAGAAGAGGATGACGTTGGAAACAGATCCGCAGACAGGGGAGGAGCGGAAGCCGTTGGATCTTCGGCTTTTGAGGCTGGGTTTTCCTTTTCGCTAGCAATCGAAGAAGTAGACGACGGCCCCGGGGCGAACGGCAGACAGAAGCCAGGCCGAGTGCAGGTTGGGATATTGGGGGCGGGGAGAGGGATAGAGGGCCTGGATGATGGAGCGGGTCGCGGTTTTGCCGCTGTCCAGGGGGTCGTCGATGACCTGCCGCTGGACGGCGGCACAGGCCTCCATCCGGGCGCGGATCTTTGGATGCTCCGGGAAGTGAAACCTTAGACAGACCGTCGGCATCATCGCCTCCACTGCCATGCTCATCCGCTCGAATCGCCGCCGGCGACGCGGGAAGGGTCTCCGCATCCTTCGCCTTCTGGGCGGCCATCCTCCGGGAGGCTGTCCGGCGTTATTGGGCTTATCCTACTGTGTCCCCCAGCCAGTTGCGCAACTCCTATGCCAAGTAATCCTTCAGCTTGCGGCTGAACTGGGGATGGCGGAGCCGGCGCAGGGCCTTGCTCTCGATCTGGCGGATCCGCTCCCGGGTCAGCCCGAACATCTGCCCGACCTCGTCCAGGGTCCGC
>Ga0079997_116502_pt1 | contig 40722 bp, 37 predicted proteins | sample PerSpoCPS_CMetaG_FD_69200 | JGI IMG/M metagenome (GOLD analysis project Ga0079997, IMG submission 69200) | Archaeal communities from Yellowstone National Park, Wyoming, USA - Perpetual Spouter C (PS_C) MetaG (SPADES assembly) (version 2) | ecosystem: Environmental > Aquatic > Thermal springs >... | reverse complement strand
AGTGGGGGGGGAGGTGGGGGGGGGGGGGGGGGGGGGGGGGCGGGGGGGGGGGAGGGGGGGGGGGTCGGGGGAGAGTTTGCCGGGGGGTCGGGGTCTGCGGGAGGTGTTGGGGTCGTGCCTGGCGGGGGCACCGGAGGGGCGGCCGAGTGCGGGGGTTTTGGCGGAGCGTTTGTTTCAGATCGAGTATGCCGAGGCGGGACGGGCGAGCCGGACAGACGTGGACCTGGTGGTGGGTCTGTTGTTGGAGGGAGCGCCGGCGCCGGGGGCTTGGGGGGCGAGGCAACAGCAGGCGTGGCGGCGGCTGTACGGGATGGGAGAGAGGTCTCGGGTGACCGTGGAGTTTGGGGGAAGCCGGGGAGAGAAGGCATGGGAAGTGCGGAAGGAGTCGGCGAGTCCCCCGATCCGGGGCTGGTGGCGACGCTTGGCGGCGGCCTGGCGGGTCTTGTGGACGGGTCGGCTGTAGGCCCCGGGTGGGTTTTCAGGGAAACGCATGGGAGGGTGGGAGCGGGTCCCCATCGAGCGGGGACCCGATGGGGAGTGTCCTTTAGGAGGCCGGCCGTGAAGCGGACGGTCGGAAGGCTACTTCTCCTCGTCACCCGTCACTCGTTCCTCGTCACTCTCCTGGCCGTGGCCGTCCTGGGCGTGGGGGCGCGGTGTCGGTTGGGGCTTCGGGACGAGGGTCCGACCCTGCCGCCCCGGCCGAAGCGCTTCTGCAAGACCCTGGTCATCGAGTACCAACGCCCCAGGCCCCCGGACGTGCCGGAGGGCCTCTGGCGGTGCCTCTCCGTGACGCTTGTGGAGCTCCGCCCCGGGCAGGGGGAGGTCGTGACGGGCCTGAACACCAACATTTCCCCCGACCCGAACCGTCCGTGTCCCAATCCTTCTTCGCCGGACCTCGTTCGGGTCGGTCCGGACCGCTGGCGGGCGACCTTCCGGGACGTCTACATGCCCTACGACGACGAGTACGGCAACGTCGTAGGGGTCTACGACACGGCCTTCCGGGATGCCTCGATGGCGGTTACCCCGGACGGCATCATCCTTCCGCCGGAGGTCTCGACCTTCCGGCGGGGCTCTTATAAGGGAGCACCCGTCCTCATCTTCCACCTCAAGGAGGAGGGCCGATGCGTTGCGGGATAGGTGTGAGGCTTGCGGTCCTGGCCGTTCCGGCGTTGCTTTTGGGCCTTTCCGGGGTCGCCCGGGGGAGGCAAGACCCTTGCGGAGGAGGTGAGCCATGAAGCGGACGGTCCTGCTTCTTACGGCGGCGCTCCTGGGTCTTCTGCCCGCCTGCGGGCGGCGGGAGGGGGCGCCGACCCTGCCCACGCCTCAGCCGGAGCGGGTCCATCTGGCCTTTCGGCTCGTTTCGGCCCAGACGCAAAACCCCGTGGCGGGGGCCCGGGTCCTGGTCCGTCGGGCCGGGCGGGACCGGCGGGCCGGGGAAGGGGAGGTCCTGGCGGAGGCCACGTCGGACGGGTCCGGCCGGGTCGAGGTCGTGTTCGAGCGGCGGGATGCGTGGGACCCCATCTATCTCGACATCGACGGGGGCCCCCGGTATCTCCATCGGTACGTGTGGCTCGACGACACCCGGTACGAGCCGGCCCCCGACGTGCGGACGCTCTGGGAGCTCAACCCCGAAATCGGGGCCGACGTGTGCGTGACGTATGCCCTGATTTTCAGTTGCTCCGGCCTGGAGGATGACCCCCGCCGGACCTGTCAGAACTGCGTGTACGGGGACCTGCGTCTTCCCCGGGGGGACGTGTACGTCATCGTGCATCCGGAGTTCTGGCCGATGGGGGTGTGGGAGAACTTTGAGGAGGCGGCCCGGCGGATGGAGCGGGCCCTTCAGGGCCGCTGGCGCTGGCGGGTCCTGCGGAACGTCTGGACCGACGACCCGGACAAGGCCTGGCCCCCGGAGGTCCCCCGGGACGCCTTCATCGTCCAGGTGACCCTGCGGGAGGACGCCCCCGGTTGCTTTTCCTCCTCCGCCGGCTCCGACCGATGGGGCAACATTGCCCTCTGCCGGAGCCATGCGCGGCTTCTGGGCATCATCCTTCACGAGTTCGGCCATCAGGCCGGCCTCAGCCATCTGCCCAGGGGCGTTCGGGGTCTGATGACCTTTGGCTATTACACGGAGGACTTTACGGACTTTGAGCGGTGGGTCATCGGGGCCATGCGGTTTCGGCGGGCGGGCCTGCGGGCGCCGGACGACCAACTGCAACCGACGAGGTAAGGAGGGGTGCGATGTATCGGACGGCATGGACGGTATTTTTCGGTTTGGGCCTCCTGCTTGTGGGGGGCTCGGCGGGGGCCCAGTGCACGTTTACGAGGCAACCCGTCAACGGGCAGACGGAGGAGGAGGTGCGGATCCGGTGCGACCACCTCTTCACGGCGCGGGCCATCACGATAAGGTGTTGCGGAGGGCGGTGCAATGTCGGCATACCGAGGGAGTACGTCTGCGATCGGGAACCCGTCGATGCGTGGGTCGAAATCGACGGGCAGAGGGTGGGGGATCTCGACATTCAACCCGTGGACGTTCGGTGCGGGCCCTGTTGCGACGATTCGGGGAGGAACGACTGCAGTTGGGTTCACGGCGTTTGGCGGATTTCGGGGGAGGTGACGAAGCGCTTTCCCTGTAACGGGGAGAGGCACACGGCCGCCCTGAGGGTGATGGTGGAGTACGCCCGGGGGGGCCGGGGCGTCCTCCAGGAGTGGACCCATACGTGGCAGGCGTGCCAATCGAGCGGCATCTGCATCACGGACACGGGGGATCCCCATCACGGGGACGGCTGTTGCGACCCGGCGCAGAACGTGGACCCGGCGCGGGGCAACAACCTGAACCCCGCCTGCATCGCCCTGTTTGACGTTCCCGGCTCCCGGCGGGTCTGCTGTCGTCCGGCCGACCGTCTGCCTCCGGGGGGCGACCCGACCCATCCCCCGGCGGGCCATCCCCCGGCGCCGGGCGTGTGGGCGCTTCCGGGCTGGTGCGACGCCTGCGGGGGCGGGGAAGGCGGCGGGGGCTGTCGGTCGAACGACGACTGCGGGCCGGGGCGGGTATGTTGCGAAGGGACGTGCGTGGAGGGCACGTCGTGCGAGCCCCCGCCGCCTCGGGGGTTTTATGCCGTGATCGAGGTCATCGGCTCGCAGGGCCATCGGTGGAATCCGGCCCTGCGGACGGCGGCGCCGCCGGTCCCGATGAGCTTTCGGATCTGGGACCTTTCGGGTCAGTACCTCTGGGAGACGGACATGGCGTGCTACAACGAGCGGGGCAAGCGTCTGGGGGATGTGGCCTGCTGGAGCCGGCCGTGGCTGGTGCCGGACTATGCGGAGAACCCGACGGGGGTCGTCCGGACGCACCGGATTCATCTGACGTCGCCCCGAAGCGTCTACGTTCAGCCGGAGTGCGGGGTGGAGTTCAACGCCGTGCTGAATCCGGCGAAACTGGCCCGGATGTATCCGGAGGGCGGGGGTCCCATCGTGTTCAACCCGCAGAGGGGGATACGGGTGGACCTGGCCGAGACGACGTGTCCGCGGCGGGAGAACGTGTGCGCCGACGGGCGGCCCTGCGGGAAGTGTCCGGACGGGCGGTGGCCCTTGCCGGACGGGACGTGTTTGGGCGGGGCCCGGCCCTCGGGGGACGCCTGCAAGGACGGGTCCGAATGTCGGGCGGCGTGTGTGTACACGATAGACCTTCGGAACGTGTATGAGCGGCGGCAGACGCCTTCGTGGTGCTACGAAGACCCGGCGAAGGACCGGGCGTGTCAGGGCGGGCAGTGCCAATCGACCGAGGCGGACGCCGTGGACGACTGGCGGGTGTCGAGTCCGTGGTGCTGGGAGCAGGTGACGCCGGAGCCGAACCGGCGGATCGGTCGGCCCGAGACGTTCATCCATCCGCCGAACTGCATGATCGACGAACCGGGACGGTGCTGGGACAAGACGCTTTTGAGCTGGCCCTGTCCGGAGGACGCCGTGCCTCCGGGCTCGGTGGCGACGCCGCGGCGGACGGGGAACGGGAAGCCGTGAACGGGAGGGATGGAAAATGAAGCGACTGCGGGCGGTGGTTGCCTTGCTCGGGCTGGCGTTTCTTTCCGGTCCGTGGCCCGCGCCGGAGGAGGCCGGAGGGACGGGTTCGTCCTTCGGTCGGCCGGGCTGGGCCGGGGGGTCGCTACTCTCCGGAGGCGAGTCGGTCGGGGTGGGGGCGATGCCGTATGTGTTCCTTCTGCACGACGGCTCCCGGTCGGTGGGGGATGCGGCCGTCGAATGGAGCGAGGTGGGCGTCGTCCGGCCCCTTCGGGAGGCGGCCGTGCCGGCGGAGGCGGACCCGGACCGGGATGAGGCGGTCCTTCTGGCCGAGGCGGCGTCGCCGGACCTCCTGCCGGAGGCGGAGCGGCAGGCCCTGGCCGTGGGCGGCCGCTACGGGCGGCCGGGGGACGGAAACGACACGTGGCTTCCTGCCAAGGTCCGGGAGGTTTGCACGGGCGCGGGGGAGTCCCTGGACGGGTTGCCCTGCGGTCCTCATGCGGCGGGCCTGACCGCCGACGAGGTCCTGCGGTCGGCGGCCGTGCTTTTGTGGGCGTCGCCGCTTCCGGTGGTCGGGGCCGCCGGGGTCGGGTTTCTGGAGATTCCGGGGGGGAGCGCAGGTTTTCGGCTGATTCACTCGATGTGCGGGGTTCGGAACGACGGGGCGGCGCCGTGCCTTCTGCCGGGGGACCGGTCGGTCGACGGGACGGTGGCGGCCCTTTCGGGTCGGCCGGCGGGGGTGGGCCGGTGGACCCTGGCGGAGGCCCTGGGGTGGCTTCATCGGGAGTTTTTCCTGGCGAACGACCGGGCATTTTTGCGGATGGCGGCCGACGCCTGCCGGCCGGTGGTGCTGGTCCTGATGGGGGACTTCGACTACAAGCGGGGTTCGACCCTGGATGAGACCCTGGCGGCGCTGGGCGATCTGCGCGGCAACTGGACGGACGGGAAGGTGCCGGCGAGGGTCCTGCGGGCCGTGCTCGTCCATACGGGGGACCCCGGGGCCGTGGTCGACATTCGGCGCTACCTGGGGGAGCGGGGGTACGCCTGGATTCGGGTCGTTTCGCCCTCGGCCCTCTGGGAGGACCCCCTGGGGGTGGTCGTTGTGCCGACGGCCCACGGCGGGGTCGGGTGCGTCGACCGGGCGTGGACGGTCACGCAACCCTGGGGGATTCCGGGGCTGGCGGACCGGACGGATCTGGTGGCGACGTGGGCGGGGCCGGTGGGCCGCATCGGGGTCCGGCCGTGGGTGGCGCCGGGGGAGACGAACGTCCTGTGGGACCCGGAGACGGGGAACGAGAAGGTTCGGTGGGCCGCAGGTCCCGGGGACTGGCGGGGTCGGACCGTGTACGTGTCGTATCCGAAGGGCGGCCGGCTGGAGGTCGTGAAGGTGACGGACGGGAACGAGGCGGCGGTTGCATCGGATTTGGCGCCGCTTATGGGTCTTGCGCCGGATGTCGTTCGGGGCCTTTTGCGGTTTCACCGGGGGGACCCGGCGCAGGAGGTCGACGTCGGGGGCGCTTGGCGGAACCGGTGCGGGACGTGGACGGGGAACTGCGTGGGGCGGACGGAGGTATTGGGTCCGGTCCTTGCGCCGGAGCAGATGGTGCGGGCCTGGCGGGTGACGTCGGGTCTTTCGGACTTCATTCTGCTGTTTCCGCCGACGATGGCGGAGCGGGCGGCCTGGCCGCTTGAGGCGGAGGGGCGGGTGTACGTGGGGACGAGCCAGGGCGTGACGGTGTATCGGCTGAAGACGGAGGCGGGCTCGGCGCCGGAGGAGGCGTGGCACTTCGTGCCGTGGCAGGTCCTGCGGCATCTGCCCCTTTCGGCCCTGCCGACGGTCATGCCGCTTGGGGGGGTGTACCTTCAGGGCTTTCAGGTGGGGGACCGTCGGTATCTGGTGGCGGAGCGTTCGGGGCATATGACGGTGCTCGACGTTTCGCGGCCGGTCTCCTCCGAGGGGGCGCTTCATCCGGACGCGCCGGTCGTCGTCTTTGACTCTTTGGAGCCGGGTCTTCCGCCGGGGGTCGGTTCGGGGGATGCGCAGAGGGGCGTGGCCCGGCCGGTGTTTGTGGCGCGGCCCCGGGGTCGGGACATGGACCTGGATGTGGTGACGACGGACCGGGTTCGGGGGGAGGCGTGCGTTCTGCAGTATCCGGTGAGCCGGCGGCCCGGGCCGGGGGACGTCGTTCGGGCGTGCGTGCCGGCGCCTGCGGGGACGGACCTCGATTGGGTCGGGTACGCCTCGGGGGCGGCGGGGTACGACGTGTGGCTCGTCTTCGGGGCGGCCTGGTGGTACGGGGGCGAGGGGCCTGAGGACCTGCCGTCGGTTCTGGTGCACTGGTCGGCCGCGGAGCGGCGGATTACGGGGGCGTGGGCGCTCCGCATGGCCTTTGAGTGGCGGGACCCCGTGGACGGGGGCGTGCGGACGGGGCTTCGGGGTCTTCTGCCGCACCGGATATTGGTTTTGCCCGACGAGGTCATCCTGGTGGGGGGCGTGGGGCTCCGGTCCCGGGCGCCCCACGGTTGGGCCGTGACCCTGTGGCTTCCGCTTCTTCGGGAGGAGTATCCCTGGCGGGAGGGTCTGCCTCCGGTGGCGGTGGACGTTCGGCCGGAGTCGGATCGGTTCTATATGGCCTCGGTATCGGCGGCGGACCGGTCGAATGCGGAGGGGTATCGGATCCGGCATGACGGTTGGACGAACCGGCCGTGGTCGCGGTTTTGTCTGCGGAACGGGGCGCCGGCCATGTGCGTGGGTTGGGCGTACATCCTGCGGGACCTGGCGGTCGTGGACGTGTTTCGGTCGCTTGGGCCGCCCGACTGGGCGGTCGTTCCCGTGGCCCTGCGGCCGTGGGACTGCGGGGACGGGGAGCGGTATCTTGCGTGGCTTCCGTGGCCGTGGCTGAGGTCGCCGGTTCCGTCCCATCGGGAGGACCCGCTCATGCGGCTGGGGCTGGAGATCCGGATGTATCGGCCGCCGGCGCCGGAGGGCTATCTGGGGCACGTGGTATCGGATGTGGCCCTTTCGGGGGGCGTGCTCATGCAGACGGCGTGGCGGCGGCCCCGGCCGGGGGACCCGCTGAATCTGGAGGGTCTGGCCCGGTGGGTGTGGGTGGGGGCCGGGGGGCAGGCCGTGGAGGAGAAGCTTTTGTGGGCGAGGGGGAAGTATTCGCCGAACATTCGGGCGTGGCGGGACCGTCGGTTTCGGGAGGCGGCCCAAGGGAGGTGAGGGATGGCGAAGGGCGAGAGGGGCGCGGCGCTTGTGGTCATCGTGCTGGCTACGGTGGCGGCGGGACTGATGACGGCGATGGTGGGGTGGATGCTCTGGGCGGGCCGCCGGGCGACGGAGCGGCTCGGCGGGTCGCTCCGGGAGGTTCGGTGTCAGGCGGAGCTGGGGGGTCGGGCCTCGCCGGTTCTGGAGGCGGCGGGATGGCCGAAGGTGGAGGACCCGGCCCTTCCGTGGACGGCGCCGCCGGGTCGGGGCGGGTCCGTTTCGGTGGACGGGGCGAGGCTTTGGGCGGTGCCGGCGGGGGACGACGTGTTCGTGTATCTGACGGTGGGGCCTGAGGACGTGTGCGTGGGGGACCGGGTGTATCCGTGATGGGATTCATATCCGAGCCCCGAACCGTCCCGCCGCCTGTGGGCTCCCGGCCGCTTGGGGCCCCGCCGAAGTCCAAGGGACTTCGGCGGGAGCCCGGGCCGCGGCGGCCGGGGGCCTCAGGGGGCGGGTCCGTGGGGCCCCGCCGAAGTCTTATGGACTTCGGCGGGAGCCCGGAGGAGGCGGATGATGGATGGGGAGCGCTTGGGGAAGTTGCTGGAGGCCCTTCGGGCCGGGGACGCCGGGGTTCGCCTGGAGGCGGCCCGGGCGCTGGGGGAGATGGGGGAGGCGGCGGCCGTGCCCGAAGTCCTTCGGGCCCTGGTCGGGCGCCTTCGGGACCGGAGCGAGACGTCGGGCGTTCGGGCCCAGGCGGCCTGGGCCTTGAGGCGGATGGGTCCGTCGGCGGCCGTCCCGGAGGTTTTGGAGGCCCTGCGGGCGTGCCTGGGGGACGGGGACGACTGGGTCGGTTATGTGGCCGCGTGGACCCTGGAGGCCCTGGTCCGGGCGGCCCGGGCGGGGTCGCCCGAGACCCGGCGGGGTGCCGAGCGGGGTGCGACCCTGATGGAGGTTTTGGTGGCCCTGGCGGTTTTGGCGGTCGCCATCGGGGCCGTGGCGACGGGCCTGGCCGCCTGGCACGGGCAGTATCGGCGGACGGTGGGGGCCTGGCGGTGCCGGGAGGTGCTGGAGACGGCCCGGGTGCAGGCCCGGACGGCGCAGGTCGTCTGCGGGCGGGACCTTCGGGAGTATGTCCGTTCGGCCTGTCGGGCGGAGGTCGTCCCGGAGGTCGACTGTCGGGCGGTCGGGGTGTACATGCGGCTTGGGGGGTCGGTTTTGAGGAGGACGTATCATGGGTCCGTTCCGGTGGAGACGTATCGGTAGGGGGTCCCCGCGGGGTTTGACGCTTGTGGAGATGGTCGTGGCGGTGGGTCTGGCGGCGGTCGTCGTGGTCATCGCCGCGACGCTGTACATGGCGGTTCTCGGGACGGAGCGCCTCTCCCGGGAGGTTTTGGGTTCGGCGCCCGAGGCGGGGCTTGTGGAGCTTCTGGAGGACCTGAGTTCGTGCGGCGGGTCGGCGGGTCCCGACATGCGGTCGGCGGGGGGCATTCGGTGGTGGCGGACGGACGTATGCGTGCGGGCCCATGCGGTGGACGTTCGGGCCGCGGGCGCCGGGGGCGTCTATGTCCTCCTGCTTCGTTCGGCGGCGGACCGGGCGGCGGTGGAGCAGTTGTGGCCCCTGACGGGGGGACCGGGGGTTCGGGTACGGACGGGGGGCGGTTGCGTCTGCACGGTGGATTTTCGGGAGCCCGTGTCGTCGGGGGTGGCGGACCTGACGGTGCGGGACTGCGGGGCCTGTGCGCCGGCGCCGGGTCCGGTGGAGGCCGAGCCGTTTACGGTGGGGCGTCCTCCGGGTCCGGGGCCGGGACCGGGCGTTCTCCGGGCCATGGCGGAGGTGGTGGTCGTGCCGCCGGGGGCGGGGCTTCCCCGCGGGGCGCCGCCGCAGGCGTCGCCGCAGGGGCTGAGCCTGCTGTTTGGGTGGTATTCCCCGTCGGACCCTCCGCCGGCGGATGACCCGTTTCCGGGAAACGTCCTGTGGTCGGGGGTCTATGCGCATCTTCCGTCGGGGACGCTGGACGCCGCCCGGACGTGGGAGGCGTGGGGCTCGAGGCATCTGGTGACGGGGAATCTGCCGGGTTCGTCGGGGGTATTGACGGAGGACCTGGATGCGGACGGGGACGGGGAGGCGGAGCCCGGGGAGGCGCCGGTCCGGCGTCTGGTGCCGATGTCGGCGCCGGAGGGGTGGGTATTGTGGACGACCCGGGCGGGGACGCTGAGGAAGCGGGTGCCGGTCCGGTGCGGGCTCCTGGAGATCCCCGTGGGGGACCGGCGGGAGTGTACGGTCCGGTCGTTTCGGCCGTTCTGATGACCGTTCCATGGAGGAGAATCGTTATGCGTGGATCCGGGGAACGTGGAGGAATACGAATCGCTTCTTTGGGGCCTCGGGGCGTGACGCTCATGGAGGTTCTGGTCGTCGTGGCCCTGCTGGGTCTGGCGGTAGGGGTCGGTCTGGCCCTGTGGCCGGGTCGGGCCGTGCGGGCGAAGGCGGGGCTGGACGGCCTGGAGGAGCTGTGGCGGGGGATGAGGCCCGGGGACTGCATGGAGTGGCGGCCTACGGAGCGTCTGGCCCTGTTTCGGCGGGGCGGCGAGGCGGGGGTCGTGTATGCAAGATGGCGGGCGCCCCGGGAGGCGGACGTCGGGCGTCTTCGTTCGTTTTGCGACGGTGGGAGCGTGCTTGTGGAGTGGGGTCGGCGGGCGCCGCTTTTGGGCGTGGTATGCGCCGACCCGGGGTCGGGACTTCCGGTGTGGGGGGTCTGTCGGTCGCCCGTGGGGGGTGTGGTCTTTCGGACGGTCGTTCGGGCGTCCGGCGGGGGCGGGGGTTCCGGCGGGCCGCCGGGTCCGCCGGAGCCGCCGGTTCCGCCGGAGCGGTGAGGCTCAAGGGTTCGTTGTGCCCCGGTTCCTGGGTCCTGTGAGAGCCTGTGGAGGTCATCATGGGTCGACGTGGGATCACCTACTGGCAGGTCCAGGTCCAGATCAGCGACCTGGTCGGGGGGCCCCAGGACACGGCGTTCGTGCTGGTCCAGGGGACCCAGCGGGAAGAGGCGTATCAACGGGCCGTTCGGGTTTTTGGGAGCCAACGGGTCATAGGAATTCAAAGAGTCTGGGGCGGTTCCTGGCGCCTCCGGCCCGGTATCCAAGACCGGCTGATGGTCTTGGAGATGTTCCGGGATTTTGTGGCTGAAGGGATTTCGCCCCTCCGAGCCATCGTGGCGAGACTCCCGACGTTTCCCTTGCGGGTCCGGCGCGTGTTGACGCCGGTGGCCGGTGCCATCGCGGCCGGTTCCAGCCTGGGAGAGGCGCTCCGGTTCGCCGGGTTCCCGGACCGGGAGGCTCGACTGGTCGAAATCGGCGAACGGTCTGGCCAGTTGGTCGAGCTTCTCGAGCGGACCATCGAGTTAGTCCATGAGGCCGAGGCCCTTCGGCAGACGCTCATTACGGTGGCTCTGTATCCGGCACTGGTGATCCTCGTGATGGGCGGCGTCGGCTGGCTCTACCATGGGTTCGTCCTCCCCAACCTTCGGCAGGTAATGGTCGAGATGGGGAGTGACCTGCCGTGGGCTTCCCGGGCCTTGGCAGGAGCCATGGGGTGGTTTCCGGTCGTCGTCGGCGTGGTGACGCTGGTGGGCTTTCTGTGGCGACGGTTCCGGGAATGGTTGTTGTACCTTCCGGGCCTCCGGTCCGTGGCCGAGATGATCGACGTGATGCGAACCCTCTGGGTCATCGAGGCCGGCCTGGCGGCCAGCGATCCCCTGGACCGCTCTTTTGAGTATGCGGGGCGGCTGTGCCTGACCGACCGGATGGCTCGGGCCGCCCGGGCGATGGCCCGGTGGGCCCGGGGTGAGGAGTCGGGGCGGGTTCCGATGTACGAACGTCTGTTAGACGTCGGCTATCCGATGGACGTGGCCGTCCTCATGGCGACGGGGTATGAAACGGGACGCTTAGAGGAGACGGTCCGTCGGCTGGCCCAACGGTACCAGAATAAGATTCGAGAAATGGCCCGCCGGGTCGCGCAAGCTGTTGAGTACGGTTTGATCTTGGTCATCGGCCTGTTGGTCGGGGGTTCTGTCGCCAGCATCTACTCGACCCTCTACCGGACCATCACCCGCATCGGAGGTTAATGCCGTGCCGCCCATTGAGGTCCTTATCGAACCCTGGACGGCCGACGTGGTATGGCAGGAGGAAGTCGGTCGGTGTGACGTCTGCGGTCACGATACCCACATCCGGCAGGCGGGTCTGGAAGCGGTCGCCCGTTGTCTGCTCTGCGCCGTTTTGGCACCTTATGGACAGGTCTCTTACCAGGGTCTGCCGGCCGCCGCCGAAGAACTCCTGGACGACCGCTATTACCTGATCCTGGCCGAGGAAACCCGGGACGATCGGAGCAGTCTCCTGGGCCGCCCCTATCGAGCCGAATGGCGGGCCCTGGTCCGCCGGGCCGAGGGGAAAGTCGGATGGACTCGCCGGGTTTTAGCCCGGTGGCTCCGCTTGCCGGTCATTCCCACACGGGTCTTGCGACCCCGGCCCCTCCCGGAGCGACTTCGGTCCCATTGGGATGCGAGCCGGGCCCTCCAGACGGGTCTACTTCCCATCTTCACGTCTCTGAGCCCGCCTCATCGGGTCCTGGTCGGTTTGGCTGGCCTCCCCGAAGAGGCTGACCTGGAGGCCTTTATTGCCGCCTACGCCCTGCGGGAGTCCACGTTTTTACTGGAACTCCGGGTCCTGGACGGCGAGGTCCCCGAGGAGCGTCTGATCGACCTCCTGTACTGGGGGTCCGATGGGAGGGCCATCGTGCCAGCCGAGATCCGACCGGCTCGGCTGGCCGTCGAAGTCCTGCAGGGCGAGGAGCTCGACCTCCTCCGGCAGGCCGTCCGGACGGGCCGAGACACGGCGCGTGTACTGGTCCGGCTGGCCCTGGACCGGGGCGCCAGCGACATCCACGTCGAGCCCCTGGGAGACGTCACCCGTGTGCGCCTCCGGATCGGCGGCACGCTTCAGACGGTCGCCCGCTTAAATCCCGACGACTGGGAGGCCATCGCCCTGGCCGTGAAGTCGGTCGCCGGTATCCGGACGGAGCGGGCCCTGGCGGAGCAGAAGGGGGCCTTCACGGTCCGTGACGAGAAGACGGGCCGAACGACCGATTGCCGTGTCAGCATCATACCGGCCGTCGTGCCCGGCGCTCGGGGGGACGTCGGTGAGTTCGTCGAGATCCGCCTCCTGGAGAAGGGCGTGGTCGACCACCCTCTACTCCAAATCGGTCTCGTCGGTAAGGCGTATGCCCTCCTCCAGGGGGCCGTGCAAGCCGGGGCCCGGGGGACGTGGGGCCTGGTCATCCTCTCGGGGCCGACCGGCTCCGGCAAGACGACGACCCTCTATGCGACCCTCCGCCAGCTCGACCTCGACCACCTGAACGTCTGTGCCGTCGAAGACCCCGTCGAATATCACCTCCCGGGGATCAAGCAGGTCAGCGTCCTGCCGACGTTCTCCTTCTCGGCCGCCATTCGGGCTTTCCTCCGCCAGGACCCCGACATCATCCTCGTCGGGGAAGTCCGGGACCGGGAGACGGCCCGAGCCGCCCTGGAGGCCGCCTTGACGGGTCATATGGTCCTGACGACCGTCCACGCCAACACGGCTTTTCAGGTCATCCGCCGGCTGGTCGACCTCTTGACCGACCCGATGGAGACTCGGGCGTCGGTCTTCGCCACCGTCCTGGCCGCCCTCCGTCTCGTGTCGACCCAACGGCTCTTGCGGCGACCCTGTCCGAACTGTAGCCGCCGTGTGAAACTCCCGCCCATCGCCCAGAAGGACGGCTACGAATGGGGTTACGCCGGGGAAGGTTGTTCGACCTGCCGACATACGGGCTACGGCGACCGCGTGCCCGTCTTTGAGGTCGCCGCCTTCGACGAGGGGACCCAGGAGGACGCCCTGCGACTGAGCCTCGACACGATAGAGACGGAACTCCGGCGTCTGTGTGAAATGCAGGGGACCTACGTGTCGATGCTCGACGACGCCCTCTGGAAGGCCACCCGCCGACTCTTGGACGCCCGTTGCCTGGAACTCGTCGGGGGACCTCTTTGGGCCTTAAGCGTCCCTTCGTGAACTTCGTGTGGCCTAAGGAAACGGCAGTACGGCTACGATTCGAGCCCTTGGCTCCCCGGATGGCTTGGATCCGCTCCCGACCAACTGCGCAACTCCTAAAGATTTGAGATGTGGGAATTGAGCACGGGTGCCAGGTACCAGGTCCCGGGTACCAGGTAGCCAGGATCCGAACCCTTCCTATCCTGCATCGTGCATACCCCGTGTGCGGGTTTTTCGAAGCATGAGACGGGCATTCCGCCTGGTGCCCGGTACCAGGTATCGGGTACCGGCTATCTGGCACCTGGGACCTGGTACCCGGCACCGGAGCCGGTCCGACGCCGAGGGCCGAACACCGAGCACCGGGGACCGAGCTAAACGCGCACACCGGGTGTGCATCCTGTATCCTGCATCCGTAGCTTAACAAAGCAATAGGGCAGGGGCCCCACGTATCCGGTGCCCGGTACCGGATGGGCGCCGAAGGCCGGATGCCGAGCACCGCGGATCGAGCCGGAAAACGCGCACACCGGGTGTGCATCCTGTATCCATCCCCCCTTATTCCCCGTCTCGCAGGACGACCCGGGCCGCATTGTAGCCAGCCGCCCCGATAACCCCGCCCCCGGGATGCGCTCCGGCCCCGCACAGGTACAGGCCGGGAAGGGGCGTCCGATACTGGGCCCAGCCTGCTACGGGCCGAAACGTAAACATCTGGTCCGGGGTGAGGTCTCCGTGGAAGATGTTCCCGCCCGTCAGGGCAAACACTTCCTCCAAATCCTGCGGGGACAGCACCTGACAGTACCGGACACGGGAGGAAAATCCGGGCGCATACTCGTCGATGACGGCCAGGACCCGCCGGACGAACTCGTCCCTCCAGGCCGACCACCCCCCCGGGGGGTCGTAAGGCGCGTACTGAACGAACAGAGAGACGACATGCCGTCCGTCCGGGGCCAGGGTCTCGTCCAAGACCGACGGGATACACATCTCGACCATCGGCCGCTCCGAGGGTCGGCCCTGCATAAAGTCGGCAAAGGCCCGTTCCAGATAATCCAGGGACGGACACAGGTGAATCGTCGTCCGATGGTGCGGCCCGGGCCGGTCTCCCGGAAGGCATCGAAAATTCGGTAGGCCGTCGGCGACCAGATTGATTTTTACCGGAGCGGCGCTCATTCGAAGGCGTTCGATGCGGCCGACAAAATCCGTCGGCAGGACCTCACGGGGGACGAGCCGAAGGAATGTCCGCTTGGGGTCGGCGTTCGACAGGACGACCCGGGCCTCGACCTCCGTGCCGTCGGCCAGGACGACGCCAGCGGCCCGACCGTTCCGCACGAGAACCGTCCGGACCTCAGCGTTCGTCCGGATCGTCGCACCGTACCGGCGGGCGACAGCGGCGATGGCCTCACTCAGGGCACCCATACCGCCCCGGACGTACCCCCATACGCCCCGCCGTCCCGTGATGCTCCCCATCACATGATGGAAGAGGACCAAGGCCGTCGTCGGCTGGGTCGGACTCAGGGCCGTGCCGATGACGCCGTCTGTAGCCAACGTGACCTTCAGGGGCTCACTCTCGAACCATTCGCTTAAGACATCCCAAGCGCTGGCCGTCAGGAGCCGAATCAGAAGGAGCCGTTCGAGGGGCGGAAGCCCCAGGACCTGAGCCAAGAGTCGCCCATAGGTCGGTAGGTCGGCGGGATGAATGTCCGGGAACCTGGGCGGGACAGTCGTCAGCAGGGACTCGACAAAGCGGCCCAGCCGGTCTATGGCCGTTTCGTAACGTTCGAAAGCCTCGGCATCTCGCCGGGAAAAGCGCCGGATCTGCTCGGCGTTGAACGCCGGGTCGCTCCCCAGTAAGAGGTAGCCGCCGTCGGGCAGGGGCGTGAAGGAACTGGGGTCCCGACGGAGCAGTTCAAAGCCGTAGCGGGGAAGTTCCAGCTCTCGGACGATCCTCGGATGTAACAGGCCACAGACATAGGCGGCCGTCGAGACCCGGTATCCACCCCACAGGGTCTCCGTCGTGCAAGCGCCGCCGAGGACGGGTCGGCGCTCCAGCACGCAAACCGACCGGCCGGCCCGGGCCAGGTAGGCCGCCGCTACCAAGCCGTTGTGGCCGGCCCCGATGACGATAGCATCGTAGCGCCGATTCACGGGTCCGTCCACCGTGAGAAGTTTCTTCTCCCGTCGGGGTCTGATCATATAGTCCCGAGACCCCAAATGCATCCCCTCATCGCCTGGAGAGTTTTGAGATGAGTACCGCCTCTGTGGGAATGGTGCGAAGGTGCCAGGTACCGGGTTCCGGGTACCCGGTAATCCGAATCCGGGCCATTTCTATCCTGCATCGTGCATCCTGTATCCTGCATCCATTTCTTAACCATGGATAGAATTTTGGGCTGTTTAGATTTGAGAAAGCTTGAGATTGATCCCCGGATAGCCCGTTTTGCAAGGCCCATGGAGTCTTTTGGGAGCTCACCCACCAATTTTGAAACGGACCTCGCGCTTGACATGGAAAGGGAGGGTTTCTATAATGAGGCCTTCCCCCAAGAGATAGGGTTTGCTTTGGGCGAATGGGGCTGGGGTGGGTACCCTTCATCTCAGCCCTGTGGGCCGGGATGATAGTTGGGGGAAGGCGGAAAAAGCGCGGCAGAGGTGAAGCGATGCGGCGCTCGTCGGGCATTTCGGTGACGGTCGGCGGGCAAAGGGGAATCGCCTCTGTCGAGCTATCCTTCTCGCCCTTTGTGCCCTCCTACTATTGGTATAGCTGGTATTGGTTCTCCCCTGGGGGATGGGGGAGAACGTCGCATATTCATTAACCTCACCTCACGTTTGGGTCCCTCCCGATTTGGAAGCCTCCGGTCGATGGGCATCGGAATCACCCCAATTTTCCCATGACCGGGGGACAGGGTCCGATGGAACCCTGAAATCCCGCTTTCGGTCCTTCCCGTCGGAAAGTCCGGTCTTGCGGGCCCGATGCGCGCGTGGGAAAGGGTCGGGCCGGAGATTCACGCCCAGGCGGAGCGACGGACTCCCTGTCGACCCGAGGGAGATCCCATAGACGGGCACGTCGGGTTTGCAAGATCGGGACGCCGTGGCGAGGCGGACCGCCGGGACAGACCTCGTCATGGGGTCACGGAGCGCGGCCAGTCACTTCCCGTCGGAAGGAGGCGGACCATGATCATCGTCATGAAGAAGGACGCTTCGGAGGCGTCGATTCGCCGGGTGATCGACTTCGTCCGGGCTCAGGGCTATGAGGTCCACGTCAGCCGGGGGCACGAGTACACCGTGATCGGGGTCCTGGGCCGAAATGTCCTATTGAATCCCGAGTTGGTCCAGGGCATGGACGAAGTGGAGCGGATCATCCGCATTTCTACGCCCTACAAGCTGGTCGGGCGAGTGTGGAAGCCGCAGGACACGACGGTCCCCGTGGGCGACGTGACCCTCGGGGGCGGGGCCTTTGTCGTGATAGCCGGCCCCTGTGCCGTGGAGAGCCGGGAGCAACTGCTGGAGACGGCTCTATTTGTGAAAGAGCAGGGCGCCCACATTCTCCGGGGCGGGGCGTTCAAACCCCGGACGTCTCCCTATTCCTTTCAGGGCCTGGGCGTCCGGGGCCTGGAACTACTGGCCGAAGCCCGGTCGGTGACGGGCCTGCCGGTCATTACGGAGGTCCTTTCGGAGCGGGACGTGGAGGTCGTCGCCGAGTACGCCGACATCCTGCAGGTCGGGGCCCGGAACATGCAGAACTTTGCCCTCCTGAAGGCCCTCGGTCAGGTTCGCAAGCCCGTGCTCCTGAAGCGGGGGATGGCGGCGACCATCGAAGAGTGGCTCCTGGCGGCCGAATACATCGTCGTCGAGGGGAACCCCCAGGTCATCCTCTGCGAGCGGGGTATCAGGACTTACGAGAACGCCACGCGGAACACCCTGGACCTCTCGGCCGTCCCGGTCGTACGCAGGCTCTCCCACCTGCCGGTCATCGTCGACCCTTCCCACGCCACGGGCCACCGGGAATACGTCCCGCCGATGGCCCGGGCGGCACTCGTCGCCGGCGCCCAGGGCATCATGGTCGAAGTCCATCCCCACCCGGAAAAGGCCCTCTGCGACGGTCAGCAGAGCCTCAGCTTTCCGATGTTCGCCCAGTTGATGCGGGAGCTTCGGGCCATCGAGGAAGCCCTGCGGTCGGCGGGCGCCCTGCGGCCGGCCGACTCGGAGGTCCCTCGGCCGGAAGCGGTCTATTATGCGACCTGAGGCGAATCGGGCCGATTCTCGACCGACCCGTCGGGCTTCCCCTGTCCGTCGGCCGCCGCCTGCCAACAGCTCTGTTGCAGGGCCATCCAACGTCGGAAGACCGCCTTCAGCAGGGCCGCCGCCGGGACGGCCAGGAAGACGCCCCACAGGCCCATCAGAGTCCCCCCGATCAGGATGGCCAGGATGACCGTGACCGGATGGAGGCCCGTCTGACGGCCCATGATTCGGGGTCCCAGGATGAGGCCCTCGATGAGTTGACCGGATTCAAAGAGGGCCAAGACCCAAAGGACCCGCCAGAGGCTGGGCTGGTCCAGGAAGGCCAGCAGGGCCGCCGGTATCATCCCTACGACCAGGCTCATGTAGGGTACGATGTTGGCGAGTCCGCTGAGGATGCCCAGCAAAAAACCGAGGGGGACCCGCAGGAGGGAGAGGCCGACGGCATAGTACACCGCCAGAAACAGGGCGATCAGGAATTGCTCCCGCAGGAAGCCTCCTACGGCCTGATCGATCTCCCGAAGCCATTCCCGGACGACAGGTCGCCAAGCCGGGGGGAGGAGGCTATACAGGCGGGGCCCGATCCGGTTGTAGTCCCGCAAGAGATAAAAGGCCATCACGGGGACCATGATGAACTGGTAGACGCCGACGATGAAGCCGGCGATACCCGTAAACATCCCCTGTAGGACCCGCTGGGCAGGCTCTCGTAAGCGCGGGAGGTTGGCCTGGACCCACTTCAGGGCTCGCTGGATGAACGCCTCGATGCTCGGGGCATCCAGGGAGATGTGGAGCCTCTGGAGGACCGGCTGGGCCCAGGTGTAGAGCCGTTCCGCCCACTGGGGGACCCGTTGGGAGAGGACCTGCACCTGATACCGGACTTCCGGGAGAATGACCCAGACGACGGCGACCAGCATCCCCAGAAAGGCTACGGATACGAGGAGGACCCCGATACTTCGGGGAACCCGCCAGGCTTCCAGGCGTTCGACGATGGGGTCCAAGAGATAGGCGATCAGGAAGGCCACGAGGAGGAGGAAGACTGTAGTCCGGATCAGGTAGAGGAATCCCCCCAGGGCCAGGAGAAGGGCAAGGATCAAAGTCCATCGGAGGACGAGCCGACCGCTCCAGCCGTCGGACCCTCGTTCAGCCATCGAATACTCCTCCAGGCGTACTGAAGACCCGAAAGGACAGTCAGGCTAAAGGTTCCGTAGAAGGCCCACCGGACCCAAGGGGCCGGAACCTGAAAGGCATTCAGGCCCAGGGTCAGGAACGCGGTAACAGCCTGCGCGGCCGTCGTCACCTTCCCCAGGGGGGTGGGTCGGAAGGCCCGGACATGGGCAAACACGGCCATCAAGAGGGCACTCAGGAGGATCAAGGCGTCTCGGGACAATATGACGACCGTCAGCCAGGCCGGGACCGAGACCGAGAGGTGGGGGGCCTGGGAGGTCATCAGGATGAAACAGGCGTTGAGGAGGAGCTTGTCGGCCAGGGGGTCCAAGACGGCGCCCAGGGGGGTCTGTTGACGGAATCGGCGGGCGATGAGGCCGTCCAGGAAGTCGGTGACCGACGCCAGGGCAAAGACCCAGAACGCCCATCGGATTTGATGGTAGATGAATAAAATAATAAGGAAAGGAAGCGCCACCATGCGGAGGAGGGTCAATTGGGTCGCAGGCGTAATTCGCATGGGGCGCGCCTCAAGACCGTCGTCGCCTATTCCTCTTCTTCCTCCTCCCATTCTTCCTCTTCCCAGTCTTCTTCCTCCTCCCAGTCTTCTTCCTCCCAGTCCTCATCTTCCTCCCAATCCTCATCTTCTTCCCAGTCTTCCTCCTCTTCCCACTCCTCGTCGTCTTCCCATTCTTCCTCTTCCCATTCCTCCTCTTCCTCCTCGTCCTCGTCGGTCTTGCGGGCCAGCATGGAATAGGGGTTCCGGGCCTCGGCGGCCTCCAGCAGGCCCTGCCACCAGAGCGGGGCCTGTCCTTCGAATTCCAGGCTTTCCAGTCGCATAGACACACCTCCTTAGGCTTAGGATGAAGCTGAGCCCCGTGAAGAGGGCATAATCTGTTAATCAAATCCCCCCGAAAAGTCAAACGCCCGTGGGGAAACGTATAACGGGCTCGGGGTCTCCCAGCGGGGTCCGGACTGTCCGGTCCGGTCGAACGGTGCCATTGGGTCCTGCGTGGCAGGAGACCCGATGGTTCCTCGACGGGATTTCAAAGAACTTCAGGAGTGGGTCGGGCTCCGTATGCCAGCCCGGCGACGGTCTTCACGAGAGGAATCGCCGCATAACTTTTCCCCAGGCCGTCTTCCGGATATGATGGGCCATCGTTTGAAGGTCTTGCAAGAGGCGAATCGCCTCGTTGACGTCCTGGAGGGTCGTACCGCTTCCCCGGGCGATCCGGCGCTTCCGGCTGGCGTTGAGGATCCGGGGGTATCGCCGCTCCTGGGGCGTCATGGAAAGGATGATCGCCTCCAGACGACGGAGGTCGTCTTCGTCCATCTCGTCCATCGCCTCTGTCGGGAGACCGGGAATCAGGCTGGCCCACTGGCGGATCGGGCCCATCCGACGGATCATACGAATCTGCGTCAGGAGGTCCTCGAAGGTGATCTCGTCTTTCAAGATCTTTTTCTGAAGCTCGGCGGCTTCTTCTCGGCGGACGGCCTTTTCAGCCTTCTCGATCAGGGACAGGACGTCCCCCATGCCCAGGATCCGCTGGGCCATCCGGTCAGGGTGGAAGACCTCGAGGCCGTCGATCTTCTCGCCAACGCCGACGAACAGGATAGGCCGCTGGGTCACCTGCACGATGGACAGAGCCGCGCCGCCCCGGGCGTCCCCGTCCATCTTCGTCAGGACGACGCCGGTGAAGTCCACGGCCTTAAAGAAGGCCAAGGCGCTTCGAACGGCGTCCTGGCCCGTCATGGCGTCGGCGACGTAAAGGACCTCATGAGGGCGGAGGACGTCCCGGATGCGGACCATCTCGGCCATCAGGTCGGGGTCTACGTGGAGTCGGCCGGCTGTGTCCACGATGAGGACGGAGTAGCCCCGGAGTTTGGCCTGCCGAAGGGCGTCCTCGGCGATGGCCTCCGGCCGATTCGGGAGAGGGTACTCCAGGACGTCGCAGGGAACCTTTTCGCCCAAGACCTTCAACTGCTGGATAGCCGCCGGCCGCCGGACGTCCGTCGAGACCATCACGGGATAATGGCCCTGCTCCTTGACCCACTTGGCCAGCTTGGCCGCCGTCGTCGTCTTACCCGAGCCCTGCAGGCCCAGGAGGAGGATGACCGTCGGCGGCGTGCGACTGAACGCCAGGGGCCGCACCTCCCGGCCCAAGACGTCGACGAGGGTATCCCGGACGATCTTGATGAGGTACTGCTCCGGCGTCAGGCTCTGAAGGACTTCGGGCTGGGCCAGGGCCCGCTGGCGAACTTCTTCCATGAAGGTCTTAATGACCTTAAAGTGGACGTCGGCTTCCAGCAGGGCCCGTCGGATTTCTTGCAGGCCCTCGTCGATGTCCTTTTCCGTCAAGCGGCCCCGCTGGCGCCAGCGGTAGAAGACCTCTTGGAAACGGGTCGTCAACTGCTCGAACATAGCGCTTTGTTAAGATATGGATGCAGGATACAGGATGCAGGATGCAGGATAGAAATGGCGCGGATTCCGCTTACCTGGTACCCGGAACCGGGTACCTGGCATCCGGGACCCGATCCGTTTTTATCCTGCATCATGCATACCCCATGGGCGCGTTTTTCGAAGACAAGTGCCAGGTACCGGGTACCAGGTATCGGGTACCGGGTACCTGGGACCTGGGACCCGGCACCGGAGTCGGTCCGACGCCGATGACCGCTGCATCGGAAATCCGATCAGCCCCTTGGCAAAATAGTCCGCCAGTCCCGGGGTGTCAAGCCGGTCCGGGCCTGGTACCGAGCCGTAGACAGGACGGAGTAAGCCGGCCGCCGGGCCCGCCAACCCATCTCCGCCATCGTCCGAGCCTCCAGTAGAGACGTGGGGAGGCCCTGGGTCCGGAGGATCCATTCGGCCTGTTCGTAGCGACTGCAGACGCCCTCATTCCGGAAGTGGACCCAGCCCCGTACGCCGTTCAAGAGAAGATGGCCGATGGCTTCGGCCAGGTCGTCGGCCCAGGTCGGGGCGCTGACCTGGTCGGTGACGGCCCGCACGGGGAGGCCCGCCCGGGCCCGCTCGAGGACCCACGTGACGAAGTTGGGCCGGTACGAACTGAAGACCCAACTCGTCCGCAGGATGAGGAACTGCCCGGAAGGCATGCGCTCGGCAACTCGTCGTTCCCCGTCCAGCTTGGACCGGCCATAGGCGCTGAGGGGCCGAGGCGGGTCGGCCTCTTCGTAAGGTGTCCCCTGCGTCCCGTCGAATACGTAATCCGTACTGAGGTGGACCAGCAGAAGGCCCATCCGCTCGCACGCGTGGGCCAGCAGGCCCGGCCCGTGGGCATTCACGACCATCGCCCGGTCCGGCATGTCCTCGCACTGGTCCACGTTCGTCAGGGCCGCGCAGTTGATGATACACCGGGGCCGTTCCCGAGGCGCCGTCCCCAATAGCCACCGCTGGACGGACTCAGGTAGGGTGATGTCCCATTCGGCGTGGGTAAAGCCCCGGACGTCGAACCAGCGGGTCAGGACGTGCAAACAGGCCTGCCCGACCTGGCCTGTGGCGCCGAGGACCCACACACGCGCGCCCGGCGAGAGCCGGGCTCCCTGCCAGTGACCGCCCCAGGGAAGCATCGATTCGACTCTCCCAAGCGGACGAGATCCAGGGTGAGGACCGGGCCTCCCGGACGGACTTCATCCGTGGGACCCGGGGTCCCCTCCCCATCGGGGGCCGTAGTGCTGTTCGTAAAAGCGCCGGAATGCCTCGTCGGATTCCAGGTTCTGCCACCGTTCTGGATGCGTCTGGTACCACTCCACGGTCACTCGCAGGCCCCGGTCGAAGTCCGTCTCGGGCCGCCATCCGAGCCGGCGAATTCGGCCCCAGTCCATCGCATATCGCCGGTCATGACCCGGTCGGTCCGGGACCCGTCGAATCAGGGACGTCGGCTTGCCCAAGAGGGCCAGGATCCGATGGGCGACCTCGATATTCGGCAAGAGGTTCCCGGCCCCAATGTTGTAAACGGTCCCGAAGGTCCCCCGTTCGGCCACGACCCGGATGGCCTCACAGAGGTCCTCGACGTACAGCCAGTCTCGGACGTTTTGGCCGTCGCCGTACAGGGGCAGGGGCTGGTCTTGCAGGGCCCGAACGATGAAGAAGGGGATAAGTTTTTCGGGAAACTGCCGGGGGCCATAGGCGTTGCAGGGTCGGACGATGAGGACGGGGAGGCCAAAGGTCACGGCATAGGCGTGGGCCAGCCGGTCGGCGGCCGCCTTGCTGGCCGAATAAGGGCTGGAGGGTTCTAAGGGAGCCTGCTCGTGGGCCAGTCCCTCGTCGACGCTCCCGTAAACCTCGTCGGTCGATACGTGGACGAAGCCCTCGACGCCGTGCCGACGGGCCGCCTCCAGGACTTCAAAAGTCCCCCACACGTCCGTCTCCAGAAACCGGCCCGGGTCGTACAGGGAGCGGTCGACGTGCGTTTCGGCCGCAAAGTGAAAGACCCATTGCACGCCCGGCAGGACAGCCTCCACGTCGGCCCGCCGGGTGACGTCCCCCTGCACGAATCGATGGCGGGGGTCGTCCATCACGGCTCGCAGGTTGTCCAACGTCCCGGCGTACGTCAGCTTGTCCAGGGTAATGACCTCGACGTCCGGATAGGTCCGAAGCAGGAGCTCCACGAAATGGGAGCCGATGAACCCGGCCCCGCCGGTCACCAGGACCCGCTTCCCGTTCAACCGCGTCATGGCGCTCGCCCCCACTCTGAATCCAAGCCCCGCTCGTTAAAGCGGGGCTACTGAAAGATGCAGACCCCGTGTGCGGGTTTGGCTCGGTCCTCGGTGCTCGGCCCTCGGCGTGAATCCGGTACCCGGTGCCAGGTGGCCGGTACCCGACACCTGGCACCGAATACCTGCCTTATTGCCCGATTGCCCTGCTACGTCCCGGGTACCCGGCACCGAGGACCAAGCCGGGAAACGCGCCCATCGGTCTTGTATCCTGCATCCTGTATCCTGCATCTATAAACTTCAGTCCGGGTTCGAGACCTCGCCGTACCGTTCCTCCACGTCACAGCGCTTGTGCGCGATGTGATAGTCGAATTCGGAACGGAACTTGCGAACGAAGCTCAGGACGGGCAGGGCCGCCGCATCTCCCAAGGCGCAGATCGTACGGCCCAGGATGTTTTGGGCGACCTGGAGCAGGAGGTCCGGATAGGACGAGTCGGCCCGGCCGTGCAGGATGTCCTGGACCATCTCCAGGAGCCAGGGGGCACCCTCCCGACAGGGCGTGCACTGACCGCAGGATTCGTCGGCGTAAAAGTCCGCGATGACCTCCAGGGCCCGGACCATGCAGGTCATCTCGTCCATCACGATGATACCGGCCGAGCCCAACATGGAACCGGCCTTGGCCAGGGCGTCAAAGTCGGCCGGGACGTCGACCTCGTCGGCCCGCAAGACGGGAGCCGAAGAACCCCCGGGGATGACGGCCTTCAGGCGTCGGCCGTGCCAGACGCCGCCGGCGTGGTCCTCAATGATCGTCCGGAGAGACGTACCCATCGGGAGCTCGTAGACCCCCGGTCGCCGGACATGGCCGCTGACACAGTAGAGCTTGAACCCGCCGTTGCGCTCCGTCCCCAGCGACGCAAACCACGCCCCGCCGTGACGGATGATAAACGGCACGTAGGCCAGCGTTTCCACGTTATGGATGACCGTCGGGCAACGGAAGAGGCCGACGGTCGCCGGGAAGGGCGGCTTGATCCGGGGATAGGCCCGCTTGCCCTCTAAGGACTCCAGGAGGCCCGTCTCTTCACCGGCAATGTAAGCTCCGGCTCCCTTGTGAATGTATATGTCCAAGTCGTACGCCGTCCCGAAGATACCCCGTCCCAGAAAACCCGCTTCGTAGGCCTCCCGCAGGGCTTCCTCCAGGCGGAGCCGACAGACGTCATATTCACCCCGGATATAGATGTAAGCCACATGGGCGTCGATGGCATAGGCGGCGATGATCGCCCCCTCGATGAGCAAGTGGGGACTCCGGAGCATGATGTACTTGTCCTTGAAAGTGCCCGGCTCACTCTCGTCGGCATTCACGACCAAGTACTTGGGCTTCGGGCTCGTCCGAGGCACAAAGCTCCACTTCAGACCGGCCGGAAAGCCCGCCCCGCCCCGACCCCGGAGGTTGGCTCGCCGGACCTCTTCGATGACATCCTCGGGCTTCATCGCCGTCAAGGCCTGACGGGCCGCCTCGTAACCCCCCCGGGCCCGATAACCCGCCAGGGATACGGCGGCCGGGTCCTCCCAGTAAGCTCCGATCAGGGACGGGACTTCCGAGGAACCCCTCACGATGCGACCTCCCGGGCCTTCGCCCGCAGGGCGGTGATCAGGTCCTCCAGACGGGCTTCGTCGACGGGACCGATGAATTCCCCATTGACCTGAATGACCGGGGCCAGCTCACAGGCACCGATACACTGGACCCGCTCGACGGTGAACAGACCGTCGGGCGTCACCGCCCGTTCGGCCACACCAAGCCGGTCCAGCAAGAACCGGAGCAGGCGGCGAGCACCCCGCAGGGAGCAGGCAATGTTGCCGCACACGTAGATAAGGTAGCGTCCGACGGGCCGCTCGCGGTACATGTTATAGAAAGACACGACCTCGTGAACCCAAACGGACGGGACTTCGAGGTATGCCGCCAGCTCGGCCTGGGCCTCCAGGGGAATCCAGCCGTGGGCCTCCTGGATTGCCCAGAGGGCAGGCATGAGCAGGGCCCGCCGGTCCGGATACCGGGGTCGAAGGGCTTCGATACGGGCGCGGACCTCCGGTGTCAGGAAACGATACGCCGACTCGGCGTGCAAGGCCATATCCGGACCTCAGGATCGGGGCGCTGAAGGGTAGGGGAGGCAGGATACAGGATGCGGACCTCGGGATGCAAGATAGGCGGTGGGGAGTTGGGCGATACGGGCCGTATGGTTATGATCCGTCCCTGAGCGTTCAAGTCCGAAAGTCGGGACATGCGTTCAGCTGGGAGCTTCGGCTACAATGGGGCCCGGGAGGCTGACCCGTGATCCCTATTCTTCCAGAGTATAGGAATATAGCAATTATCATCAATCCCAGGGCCCGGCGGGGGATGGCCTACCGTCAGGTCCGCAAGCGTCTGGAGACCGTCTTGCGGGACCTTCGGATCGAGGCCGAATGGTGGGAAACCCAGGGACCTGGGCATGCGACCGAACTCGCCCATCGTCTCCGGTCCGAGCCCATCGACATGCTTCTCGTAGCCGGCGGGGACGGGACGGTCAATGAGGTCGTCAACGGGTGGGTCGGCCATACCGTCCCCCTGGGCGTGCTTCCGATCGGGACGTCCAACATCCTGGCCCGGGTATACGGGATCCGGGGGAGCTTGGAGGCGGCCTGCCTCCGGACCTTTTACGGCCAGCCCCGGCCCATCCCGGTCGGGCAAGCCAACGGACGTTACTTTGTCCTGATGGCCGGCGTCGGGCTGGACGGGGAGGTCGTGGCGGTCACGACGTACGAGCAGAAGTTTCGGTGGAATCGGCTGGCCTATGCGTGGCATGCCCTGCGTCTGGCTCTCCGCCCGTGTCCCTACGAAATTCGGGTGTATCCCCTCGAGGGGGAAGGCCTTCTCATGAGGGCCACGCAGGTCATCGTGACACTGGTCCCCAACTACGGGGGCTTTTTCCGCATCGTCCCGCCCCGGTGGCTGGCGGAGCACCCGATGTGGGTCGTGGGCTTTCAAAGGAACCGTTGGTGGAACTATATGAAGTACTGCCTCCTGGCCGTCCCGGGATGGCATGTGCGGCTCCCGGACGTCGTGACCCTACGTGTCTCCGAAGGGCTCTGCATCGAATCCGCACCGACACCCATCCCCGTCCAAGTCGACGGCGAGGCGGTCGGTTGGACACCGGTCCAGGTTCGTCTTACGGGCTACTCGGTCCGACTCGTCACGCCGGCCTTCTGACGCCGGAACTCCAAGACTCCGGTCCATGGATGGGGGACGATGCGTCCATGGGAGTGGGCCTCTGCCGTGGTTCAGCGGGTCATCCGATTTGTCCGCCGGTGGACCCGGCGTATGGGTCAGGCTTTTCGCCTATACGGCCGCTTCAAAGCCTATCACTGGTCGGCGACCATCACGTTATTTGCCTTCATGACCCTATTTCCCCTGACCCTGTATCTGACGATTTTGGCCCGATTTCTGCCCGACCCCCTCTTGCTCCAGCTCTTGACCCAGTGGCTTCCCGAACAGGTTGCCCGGACCCTGGTCTATCAGCTCAACCTCATCGGGGCCCCGATGTGGATCGACTGGGTCCTGGGCACGGTCGCCGTCCTGTGGGCATTGAGCCACATCCTCCACTCGGTCATCGAGATCTCGGACGACTTTTACGGCTATCACGAGCGCCACTTCTGGAAGCGCCGCCTGCTGGCCCTGGGCATTATGGCCGTTTTCACGGGCTGGCAACTCCTGACCCTGATGTTCTATACCGCGTCCGAGTGGGTCTTGAAGGGCTTCCAACGCCTACCCCTGCTGGCGGAGGCCGGCCTAAACTCCCATCTTGACTACGTCGGCCGTTTGGTTTCGTGGGTCGGGGTTTTATCCCTGCACTGGGTCAGCCTGATCCTGCTTTACGGGATGGCGGCTCCCCGATTCCGGTGGCGGGAGCAAGTCCCGGGGGCGACCTTCACGACCGTGGCCTGGTGGCTGGCCAGTAAGGTCCTCACGCTGTACGTCCGCTGGGTCCCCATTCAGACCCTGTACGGAGCCCTGACGAGCATCCTGGTCTTCATCATCTGGGTATACTGGGCGGCCACGCTGATGATCGTCGGGATCGGCATGAATGCCCTGGGCGTTCGGAACACGGGCGAAGCCCACCCCTGAGCGGTGGTGACGGATGCAGTGGGGGGTTTTCACGGCCATACGGGAATCGGGCAATCAGGCAGTACGGCAATAGGGCGGTACGGCAGTGAAGCGATGATCCGGTTCCGGATCAGCACTCCCAAGACCGGATGGAGGAATTGGGCATGGGTGCCGGGTTCCGGGATTCGGTCCATTTCCATCCTGCATCATGCATACCCCGTGTGCGCGTTTTTCGAAGACGGGTACCCGGTACCGGGTTCCAGGTTCCGGGTACCTGGCACCTGGGACCCGGCGCCGGATCAACGCCGAGGACCGAACACCGGGCACCGAAGACCGAGCCTGGCCACTGCCGAGTTTGCATCCTGTATCCTGCATCCCCTTCTTAACAGAGCACTACCGGGACTGCGGATGAGGAGAGCGGTCTGGGTACCCAGGCCGACCCAACGGTGGCTCCGACATGACCTGGACCCCCGTCCGTCTGCGGGTCTGTCTGTTCCGTCACGGAGAGACGTGGCATAACCGGGAGCATCGCTACAGCGGCCGCCGGGATGCGGTCTTGACGCCGGAAGGGGAGTGGACCTTCCGACGGTGGCGGGACCTCGTTCGTCACTGGCCCGTGTCTATGATCTGGACGAGTCCCCTGGCCCGGGCCGTTGCCTGCGCTCGAATCCTTCGGGGCTCCGACCCGATCCCCCTCGTGTGGAGCTCGACCCTCATCGAGATGGACTTCGGCCGATGGGACGGCGCTTCGTGGGAAGAGATCCCCATCGTCGAGCGGGAGACCTGGCGGCGATGGGCGACGGACCCTTGGCAGTACAGCCCGCCGGGCGGTGAGACCTTGGCCGACGTCGCCCGCCGGCTTTATCCCTTCTGGGTCCTCTTGCAGGACCCCCGTCATCGGGGTCTTTGGGTCGTCGTATCCCATCTGGCACCCATCAAAATCCTTCTGCTGTGGGCGATGGACGCCCCACCCGACCGGTCGTTCCGGCTATTTTTGAGTCCCGGGAGCCTGTCCGTGATCGCCTTCCCGGAAGAGGGGCCTCCTGTCGTGGAAGCGGTCAACTGCCCGTATGAGGGGAGCCGAGGCCTGCCAGGCCTCGCAGACGCTGACGCCAGACCGAACCCCGAGCATCGGTCATAGAGGGGCGTGCTCCTGTCGCCTTGCGAACGGCCTTGGCTCAGAATGCCTCCAGGCCAAGGCTGATCGCCAGAGCATGGCCGATCTGCCGGAGGACTTCTCCGGTCGCTCGGCCGATGACCTTCCGAATCCGGTCTTTGGCGATCGTAGCGACCAGGCCGGCATCGGCAAAAGACGGCTGGCGCAAGCCGGTCGTCTCGTTTGCCGGTAGGGTCACGCGTACTGGGTAGACCTTGCCCGTCGCCTGGGACGTCACGGCAATGACGATAGTGTAAGGACTGAAGCGGTTCCCCACGTCATTTTGGACGACGACGGCTGGCCGAACCTTCGAACGACCGGGCTCATCCGCGTAAGGGAAATCGACCAGGACGATATCTCCCCGGCGGACCATCATCCGTCCGCCTCCGGCCAGACAGCCGCCGTTAACCTTAGGAAGTCCTCCACATCCTCCGCCGGGGGGAACGCTTCCCGGTAGTAAGCCGTTAGGGTCGTGAGGGTCCGAGCCCGTCGCCATGTTCGCAAGGCTTCCTCGACGATGCGGCTCACCGGAACTCCCCGCTGACTGGCTTCCTCCCGGACGGCCCGGAAGAGGTCCGCGTCGATGCTGATCGTAAGTCGTTCTCGCATGAGCTTCTCCCTCGTGGCGATAGGTAAAAGGTGTGGAAATGGCCCCACTCTTTCGACTTGTCGGGCGACGCCCCCATGCGAGACGGTCAGCGTCCCTTCAGGGGCGACGGAGAGCCGGGGCCTGCCAGGCCTTGTAGACGCTGACGCCAGACCGGCTGATCCCACGCCTGGGGACCGATGATCCGCTCGACGATCCGCCCCTGGGGATCGATGAGGAAGGTCTCCGGAAAGGCCCACACGCCGAATCGAGGCCCCGCCTGCCCCGTCGGGTCCAAAAACACGGGCCACAGTTCAGGAGTCCGTTGGAGGCCTCGGGCTATGTCTTGAAGGAAGCGGCGGACCTGATTATCGGGCTCGGCCACGTTGACCCACAGGAAGACCCATCGGCCGTCGGAGCTCATCTGTTCCCACAGACGGACCAGGGCCGGGAATTCCTCTCGGCAAGGCGGACACCAGGTCGTCCAGAAGTTCAGGAAGACCCACCGGCCCCGGAAGGACCGCAGTTCGTAGGCCAGGCCGCGGTCCAGGCTGTAGACGGTCATGTCGGGAGCGGGATTACCGGGGTAGGGAGGTCGATGGTGGAAGAAGAGCCAGACGCCGAACAAGAGCAGTCCCACGGTCCCCGGCACGGCGATCACTCGGGCGTCGGTCAGCCAACGTCGGAGTTTCATATCCTTAACCTAAGTGGCCAAAGCCACAAGCGAATTTTCGAAGTATGCGCCAGGCATCCGCCTGGGGTTCCGGCCTGCCATCGGCGAGCAGCCGCTCGCTACCTGCCAGGTATCCGGTAGCGGGTCTTGGGTCCCCGACATCTGGGAGCTGATACCCGGTACCTGACCCGGGGGCGCTATCGACCCGTCGGCCGACTGGCCGGAGAGACCTCAAGAACCTGACCGTCCGATGTCTTCGGGACAGGGCCCGGGGGAGACGTCTCGGTCGGCCCGATAAACCGGATCCCCTCGACGGGGTTGAGAACCTCGGTGCCCAGGACGGAGGGGGGCAAAAGGACTTCGGCCGGCTGACCGTCCGGTCGGTGTAAGGTCAACTGAGGTGGGTTCAGGACGACCTGAACCGGTCGCCCCCAGAGGTCCCGGAGCCACTGGAGGCCAAGGCCGTCGGTGGCCATCTCCTGGACCGTTCGGGGCCATGCGCCGTGGGTAATGTAGAAGCCCAGAGCCATCGTCCGGGCCAAGTCCAAGGCACTGGCGACCCGGAGCTGGCGGAGGACCGGCTGGTCGGTCGGGGCGGCCGGGTGCAGGGGGCGGAACCACGAAAGCCCCAACAGGACCAGGACGGCACCGAGGGCGACGGTCGGCACGAGTCGGCCGACGGCCGCTTCCGGGAGAGGTGCCGGCGGGGCCTCCTCGACCTCCACGACGGCCTGCTCGCTGACCCGTCGGACGGGCTCGATGAGCCCCCGATTGGAAAAATCGAACAGGTACTTCAGGACGGTGAACTCCGGCAGGGGCGACTGGTCGATGATGTCCTGGACCGTATTCCGGCCGTCGACCAGGGCGAAGACCCGAAAGGCCTCCGGGGTCATCGTGACGGCCTCGGTCGCTTGAGCGGCCGACTCCGGAGCGCCGCGTCCGAAATGAAAGTCGATCTCGGTGGGTTCTTCTCGGACCTCGATGGCCTCCTTGGGGACTCGGGGACGGAAGACCATCTGCATGTCGGGGATGCGCTTTTGGATGATCGGCCACTCGTCGATGATCTGAACGCCCTCCATCAAGATGTTGTCGGTCGAGAGGACGACGTGCAGACGGGGGTCGACCTGAATGTCGTCCCGGTTCTCGAAGTGGTACGTTCCCGACTTCCAGCGGAAGGTCCGAAAGATCGTCTGCGTGATCTGGATTTCCAGGGCTTCCTTCAGGGTCTTCTCATCGATGAACTTTAAGTCCAGCAGGACCAGGCCCAGCTTCTTGAGGGTCTGCTGTTGAACGCCTAAGGCCCGGCGCAGTTGCTCGGGGGTCAGACGGCCAGTCCGGACCAAGGTGTATCCCAGCCGGTCCTCCATCCGGCGGGGCTCGGCGTCGGCGTCGATGATGGCCCCCTCGAAGAAGACGATCCGGACCGTCTCATGGTCCGAGTTGACGGTCAGGATACCCGTCTTTCGTTGCATGCTGATGAGTTGCAAGATATCCGGTAGACCGAAGTCCTGAAAAGTCCCTTGAAGGGCCATGGGTTCACCGATGAACCAGCACCCATATCAGGTTCAGACCGTAGATCCCCAGGAGGGCTATCCACCCGGCTAAGGTAAAGATCGGCACGAGGGAGACGTCTATCAACCAGTCGGACCGGACGGCGGGGATCCAGAAGAGCGTCCAGGCGCCGCTCCATGCGGCCAGCCGCAGGAGGCTACTCAGCCGCTCGGTCCGGATCCACCAACCGCCCCCGGGGATCAGCAGGTCGATGACGGTCGTCCAGAGGACCTGGGCGTGTTCACGACGCACGATCTGGCGAAGCTTTTCCTGGCGTCGGTCTGGGGACAGACCGTCCTTAACGACGAAGAGGTGAAGACACTGACTACAGTAAGGCCGACTCATGTCGACGCCGATGCAGTTCGGACAGTAGGGCATGCCGCACCGGTCGCAGGCCCGCGCTCGATAGGGGGGCCAGCGGATCCCCCGCAGGAGACCCCACAGGCCAGCCAAAAGCAGGAGGACCCAGAGGCGCCGGTCTTGAAGCCACTGACGGAGGCCCATGGCCAACCAGGTCGGTCCCCCGGGCTCAAAGGCTTCCGACGGGCTCGGTAGATAGTCCAGGGCCATCCCCCGGGCCGGGCGGTGGGCTAAATCTGGCCAGATCTTGAGGGCCTCCTGGACCTTAGCCTCGCCTGCCGCAAATTCCAGGCGGGACTGGAGGGCCCGGCCGTGGTTATAAAGGACGTACGCCCGTAACTTGGCGTCGGAAATCGGCAGGGCCTCCGCCGCCCGGTAATACTCGATGGCCTGCGCATAGCTTTCCTGAAAGAAATAGACATTGCCCAGGTTGTTGAGGACGGCCGGATGGTTCGGAAAGTACTGTAAGGCCAGGCGGTACGTCGCTTCCGCCTCCCGGTAGTAGCCGTACCGGACGAAACCGTGACCGTACAAGAGGAGGGTCGGTAGGTCCCGGGGTGTCTGCTGGAGAGCATTGTACATGGCGTACATCAGGGAAGGGCTCATCCCATACTCGTAGTATGCCAAGACCCACTTCCGGGGTGCCCGCTCGTAGCGCTCATAAGCGGCCTGGCCCAGGGAGGCTAACACCGTCAGACCCACGACGCAGGCCCCGAGAGTCATCCCCACGCTCCGTTGCCGTCGGGGCATATAGCCGACCAGCAGGAGGCCGATCCATAAGAGATTCCAGAGGCCGCCCAGCCAGGGAAAGACAAAACCTAATGTGACGACCGCCCCTACGTAGGCCAACCACGACGCCCTCCGCGGGCCCCAGCGTTCGAGGGCATCGTGGACGAAGAGGGGCCACAGCTGAAACCCCGCCAAGAGGCCCAAGGTCGCCATCAGGATGAGAGCCGCCCAGGCCAGCCACTCGGCGATCCAGTGGACCAGCGCACCCCGGCCGCCGGGCCGCCGGGCGACCGTACCGAATCCTTGCCAGGTGTGACGCAGGGCCTCCGGCCAGGACCTCGGCCCGTCGTGGAACCGGTACCATGCCAGGGCGATAGGAAAATAGGGGTTCGTCGGGTCCAACTGAAGGGCCAGCCGACTGCATTGGTCCATGAGGGGGACGTCACCCTTCTCGCGAGCCTTCAGACCAGCCTGCCAGAGGGCCATCGCCAGCTCCGGCATGTAGCGGGTCCCGGTCCGTTGGACATAATCCTCGATGCGGGCCAGGATTTCCGTCACCTTCCGGGCATTGCCCTGCTCGATGGCCGGCAGGAGCTCGGTCAGACTGGGGAAGGGGACCGGTCCGGGGAGGACACCCGCCTCGGCGGATCCGACCGGTCGCGCCCATCCCATCGATACCGTCATCAGGAGCCCCAAGACTCCGAACGTCCATCCTACGGGACACCGTATTCGCCGCATCGGCGCTGACTACTCCCCTGGCGTGCAAGACGCCCCCGCGTTTTCATTATATGAAGCCGCTCAAAGGAGTGTCAAAGTTTTGCACTCAGGGCAACACGGCGATGATCCGGGTGTGAGACCCCGTGGAGTTCCTGACGTGTTGATTATCGGTACCAAATTTAAAACGGATACCGGGTTCCAGGTGCCGGGTACCTATCCCGATCCCCAATGGACCGGCGTCCCTGAGACGACCCGGGCAATCCGGCCGATCCAGGCGTCCACCGATGTCAGCCCCCGGTCGGCCAGAAACTGCGCCAGTTCCTGCACGATGCGTCCCGCCGCCGTCGGGTCCCGGAAGTTGACCGTCCCAAGCTGGACGGCCCGAGCACCGACGAATAGGAATTCCAGGACGTCCTCGACCGTCTGGATGCCGCCGATGCCGATGACGGGTGCACCCGTCCGACGAACCATCTCGTAGACCATCCGAAGGGCAATGGGCTTGATGCCCGGACCCGAATATCCCCCGACGACGTTCGCCAGCAGGGGCCGCTCCCGGCGGACGTCCACGGCCATGCCCAGGAACGTGTTGACCAGCGACAGGATGTCCGCCCCGCCTTGCAGGGCGGCCGCCCCGACGTCGAAGACGTTCGTATCGTTGGGGGTCAGTTTGGCGATCAGGGGCAAGCGCGTGCGGGCCCGCAGAAGCCGCAGGAGGCGCTCCGTCATCGCCGGCGACGTCCCGAACTCCATCCCGCCGGCCTTTACGTTGGGACACGAGATGTTCAGCTCGATGGCCGCCACCCCCTCGACGCCGTCCAGCCGTTCAACCATCGCTACGAACTCGTCTTCCGTCTCGGCAAAAATGCTGACGATGACCGTCGCTCCCCGCTCCCGGAGGGCCGGGAGCTTCTGCTCGAGAAAGGCGTCCAGCCCGATGTTTTCCAGACCGATGGCGTTTAACATCCCCGTCGGGAGCTCGGCGACTCGAGGCGGCGGCCCGCCGGGCCGAGGTCGGGGGGAGAGGCTCTTCGTGACGATCCCGCCGATGGCGTCTAAGGGGACCCAGGGTGCCATCTCGAGGCCATAGCCGCACGTGCCGCTGGCCAGGAGGATGGGGTTCCGGAGCCGCAGGGGGCCGACGTCCACGCTCAGGGTGACGGCAGACATGACCAATCCACCTCGTCGGCCGACAGGGCCGGACCGTCGACGCAGACCATGCGGTACGAGGGCGGGTTCGTCCGGACGGGGACGGCGCACCCCCGGCAGACGCCGTAGCCGCAAGCCATGGGTGCCTCCAGGATGGCCCATATCGGCGCTTCCGTGTACGATCGCAAGACCTCGACGCAGGCTCGGATCATGACCGTCGGGCCGCATACGTACAGGGCCGCCCAGGGCCGACGAAACTCGGCTTCATACCGCCGTAGGACCTCGTCGGCGCGACCGGCCCAGCCCAGGCTCCCATCGTCCGTCGCCAACCACAAGGTCCCCCCCAGGGCCTCCAGGGCTTCCAGCCGCACGAGCTGTTCGGCCGTCCGGGCCGCATAGAGGTGATAGACGACCCGACCCTGTCGGATCAAGGTTCGGTGCCATAGATAGAGCGTCGCCATCCCGAGTCCGCCCGAGATCAACCCGACGGGGCCATCACCGGTCGGCTCCGGAAAAGGCCGGCCCAGGGGGCCAAAGCCTCGGATGGCCTCGCCGGGCCGAAGCGAGCCCAATCGGCGGGTGCCAAATCCCATGCGCCGAAATAGAAAGTACCCGACGCCGTCCTGAAGGTCATGGAGGCTGAAGGGCCGCCGCAGGGCAAAACACCGCTCGGACGTCGGAACCTCCAGCATGTAAAACTGGCCCGGCGCGGTCGGCGGCCAGTCGCCGCCTTCAGGGACGAGGCCCAACCAGACGATGTCCGGACCGACGTCCTCACGGGTCACGCAGAACAACCGCATGTCCCTCACGGTTCCCATCATCGCTACCCAAGCCCCGCTCGTCCAAGAGTGGGGTTACCGGTCCAGTGCCGACGTGACAGGGGAACGGAGTGGCGAAAGCCAGTCGCAAGAGTGCGTTCCACGTCCAACCCGGGGGTACCCTATAGATGGAGACCCACGAGAAGGCGCCCCATGTGCCGCCGGTATCGAAACGACGCCCCGGTCCCCGGGACGTCCTTGAAGGTCCCGCCCGTGTGCTGATACTCCAGATGGAGGGAGAACTTCAAGATTTTGAACTCCAGGCCCAGGAGCTGGAAGGGGAGCCAGCCGCCCGTGTCGTATTTCGCTCCTTCAGGCCCCCAAAGGGTCTTCAGATGGACCCGTTTCCACCCCAGGCCGCCATACGCAAACGCCACTTTTAACTTTCCGTAAACCCCGAAACCCCTGTGGTCGGACCCGCTGTAAATGAGATTGGTCGAGCGGGTCCAGTCTCCCTGCATGCCCAGGCGAAGTTCGACGGGGTCAGTCAGTAAAGAATACTCCAGGGCCACCGAGCCCTCGGCGGCAAACTCGAAGTTCGAGGTCGTTCGGTCCGAGGGCGCATAGTCCGCTACGCCGCCGCCGAGGCCGGCCAGGATGTGAAGCTTCTCGTCGGCCCAAGCCATGGGTCCCGACCACCCGCATCCCAGCAGGACCGAGCCGACCGCCGTCCACCCAATGAGCTTTTTCATGTTAGGCATACGCCCTTGAGATTGGGTCCGCATCCAAACAAGTACCGGGTTCCAGGTGCCGGGTACCAGGTCCCAGGTGCCAGATAGCCGGTACCCGATACCTGGTACCCGGTACCGGGCACCAGGCGGAATGCCCGTCTCATGCTTCGAAAAACCCGCACACGGGGTATGCAAGATGCAGGATGCAAACCCGGTGGGCGCATTTTCCGGCCCTCGGCGTCGATTCGGTACCAGGTATCGGGTACCCGGGAGCTGGGACCTGGCACCCGACACCGGATGCCTGAATGGCTGTTGGTAAGGCAGTCAGGCAGTAGGGCAATAGGGCGATGATCCGGGTGCGGGGCCCCATAGATTCGCCGAGCGTTACGCCTGGAGCCCATCGTTACTCGTCACCCGCTTCCATTTGCGCCAGGACGGCCCGATACACGGCCCGCTCGGCCTCGCTACGGAAGCGGACGTAGTGGAGCTTCGGAGCCCGCTCCCGGAGAGGTTCGATTCCCCGACATGGGTCCGTCCGACAGACGACGACGAGGGGTCGGCCGGGATGAGGACGCTCGGCCGAGGCCGCCAAGGCCTCGACGTCGTGACCGTCGACCTCAACGACGCAGGCGCCGAAGGCCTCCAGTTTGGCCGCAATGGGCTCTATGTTCATGACCGTCTCGATCCGGCCGTCACACTGCTGACCGTTGGCGTCGATGTAAATCCCCACGTTGTCGAGACGGTAGTGAGCCATCGCCAGGAGGGCCTCCCAGGTCTGACCTTCCTGAAGCTCGCCATCGGACATGAAGACCCAGACCCGGCCCGTTTCGCCTCGGAGTTTGCGGGCCAGGGCAATGCCGCCCGCCACGCTGATGGCCTGACTGAGAGAGCCGGCCGTGACCTCAATCCCCGGCGAGTGTTCAGCTCCGATCATCTCGACCGTGCTTCCGTCCTGATTGAACATCTCAAGGGCTTCGGGAGCCAGCCGGCCGACCTCGATCAGGGTGGCATACAGGGCCAAGGCATAGTGGACGGGCGAGAAGATCAAACGGTCCAAATCCGGTGCTCGGGGGCCGTTATAGAGGCCGCCCCATCCGGCCAGGGGGCGGTTCGGTCCCGGTACGCCCGGGAAGGGACGGGGAATCATCGGTCCCTGGCTGGGTCCCAGGCGCATGACGTGCGTGTACAGGGTGGCCAAGATTTCGGCCGCCGAGCAAGCCTGACTCAGATAGCCGCCGTCGTGGCGGAGGACGTATTCCAGGACGCGTCGGCGGATGCCTCGAGCGACCCGGCGGGCGACGTCGGACCATCGTTCGGTCTGAACGGTTACCGGCATGGCCATCTGTAGGAAGTGACGGAGTAACGGGATGAGGAAGGTTCCCTCGCCCGAATAGGATAACTCAAGTTGCTCCCGATGGGAAGCCAACCCTCCTAATTGGCAGTCGGCCGGGCTGTTTCACGGCAGTAGGGCAATACGTAAATAAGGCAGGTACCTGGTACCGGGTCCCAGGTGTCAGGTACCGGATACCGGGCACCGGATTCGGTCCGACGCCGAGGGCCGGACACCGAGGACCGACATTCGTATCCCCGCACTACTTCCGATAATGGATCTTATGTTAAGAAATGTCCCGAACCCCGCTACCGAGTCGCAGGTCGGTCCGCTGAGACCCATGATGGGAGAAGCATCCGATCCAAGCCATCCCTGTCATGGCCGGAATGCCGGATTGCCGTACTGCCGTAAAAAGCCCCTCCGTAGAACGCACCCCCAGCATCCGAGCCCCTCACCGTTTACGACCACGCCGTCAGCCGACCCGGTACCTGCCATGCACCCCCAAAGTGATACACCTCCAGATCGTGCAAAAAGCCCATCCACGCCTCGACCCGCCCCTCGATCCAGGCCGGCTCAACCCATGCCGCCATCCGTTCCAACGTGCCCACGACGTCTACGTTCACGATCAAATGCCGCAGACCCAACCGAAGCCAATAAAGGTCCCGTAAAATCATCAGACCGTGTAAGACGACTTGCTGGACCCACCATCGATTCCATACCCACCCGTCGGCCGTATAGATCCCACCCGGGACCCGAAAGACCTCTTGAGCCAATCCCACCAACGGCCGTAGGTCCATCTCCATATATCGCCACCACGCCTCCTGCGGCTGGGAAAGCCACTGCTGGAACCAGTCTAAAACCGCCCGCCGAAGCCGCTTGTGGAACTCCCAGAAGTTCCGGGGTTGCAGGACCCAACCCGGCCGGCCCTGGCTCCAGCGGATGATCCACCGGGCTTCGGCTTCCGTCCACTCGCCCTGACGCAGGAGGTAACTCAGCAAGACATCCTCCCGGACCGGCCCGAAGCGGAGGATCTGAGCCCTCGAGCGGATCGTCGGAAGGATCCGATAGACCTGGGACGTGATCAGGATGGTGACCGTATCCTCCGGCGGTTCCTCCAGGGTCTTCAGCATGGCGTTGGCCGCCTCCTGGCGCATCCGCTCCGCGTCGTCCCACAGGAAGAACTTGACGTCCCCATGCCAGGGTCGGAGGGCAACCTGATGTTGGAATCGCCAGACGTCCTCGATGCTGTGGGTCTGACCCGCCTCGACGGTAAATACGAGGACATCCGGATGTTGACCCCGCTCGACCAGGCGGCAGGCCCGGCACGTGCCGCATCCCAGGAAGACGCCCTGTTCGCAGAGGTACCCCTGGGCAAAGCGGAGGGCCAGCGTCTTTTTCCCGACGGCCGGGGGTCCGGCCCACAGCATGGTACCGCCGCGCCAGCGCTGACGATGGTAAGATTGGAGGCGGCGGAGGACCGCCTCGTGGCCCAGGATGGGCGGCCGTGGGCCGGACGGCTGGGTCTGGGACGGCGGAGGATTCCGTTTTCCTCGTGCCATGGGCCGTTCCGGGGGGGAAGGGTCTGGGGTGCAAGATACCGGATCGGGGATGGGTGCACAAGGGGGGACCCTCTACGACTTCCGATAATAGGTGACTCGCCCCACCGAACCGAACCTCCCCCGCCCATCTCGCCTCCCGTACCCGCCATCGCCTCAAAGACCGCCCCAGACCGGTTGTCGCCTCGAGCCTCCCGCATCATACTTAAAGGCGACATAGACCGTACCCGTGAGGTCGATCATGTTCCACTCCGTCTCCGTGTGGGAATTGCTGGTGATCTTTCTCATCCTGCTCCTGATCTTCGGAGCAGGCCGCCTGGCCGATATCGGCAAGGGTCTTGGGGAGGGAGTCGCCAACTTCATCAAGGGCCTGAAGTCGGCCAAGCAGGAGATCGATCAGCCCGAGCAGAAGTCGCACCCTCCCTCGAAATAGCGCACGAGTGACGGATGACGGCTGATGAAAGGGGCTCAAGACGGGACGCAAGGGCGTCTCGCCACAGGTACAGACCCGACCGATGCGGGGATGGAGTCAAGGGGAACGATCCTTACGAAGGACCTGCTTCCGGCAGAGGTCGTCTTCCCACCTGCGTGGGGGGATCAGTATAAACCCGCGGTCTCCGGGGATGGGTTATAATACCGACAAGCCGCGGACATCGAGCGGCGGGCCCTTTCACTTCACCAGCTGGATAGTGTCTCGGCAATTGGGTCCAATATGCCAGTTCGGCAGTCGGGCAATGCGGCCGTACGGCAATACGGCAATAATGGATTACTCGTTACCCATTACTCATCACCCGTCACTCGTCACTCGTTACTCGTCACTTTTCTTGTCGGGAATGCACCGATGGGCCACAAGCATCCTTATGCGACTCACCTTGCGGGGGTCGACCGCGAGGAGCGGGCCGTCCTGCTCGACGAGCTGGACGGCTGGCTGGAGCGGGCTCGACTCCTGAGCCACGAAATCCCTCTCTTGGTCGAGGGCCGTCATGACGAGCAGGCCCTTCGGCGCCTGGGCGTGGACGGTACCATCCTCCATCTCCACGTAGGCGGCGTTTCCATCTATGAGCGATGCCAGTGGTTAGACCAGCACTACGCCCAGGTCGTGCTCTTGCTGGACTGGGACCGTCGGGGTCGACAGCTCCGGCGGCGGGTCCTGCGCTTCCTGGAGTCGGACTGGCGAACGTACGACTCCCTTCGTCTCGAACTCGAACGTTTGACGAGTCCCTATATCCGGCATATCGAAGACCTGGCCCGGTTTTACGAGGAGCTATACATCACCGTATACTATGACCCCGTGCGCTGAAAGGGCCGGGTAGGCCTTCCCAGTAGGGAGTTCTTCCCATGATCCCGCTCCACCCCGCCGTCGTCCACTACCCCATCGGCCTTCTATCGGCGGCCCTCCTCTTCTACGTCCTGTATGCATGGACGGGGCGGGAAGCGTTCCGTACGGCCGGGTGGTATGGTCACGGTCTGGGTCTGCTTGGGGTCGTAGCGGCCATCGTGTCGGGGATCGCCGCCCGGTCGGGCGTGGCCGACCGGGTCGACCCCACATGGCTGGACCGTCATCAGACGCTGGGTATGGGGACAGGCGTGTATTTTCTCCTCGTATGGCTGATTTTTCTTCAGCGACCTCTCTGGCTTCGACGGCGGGGCATCGTCACGGCCCTGGCCCTGATCGGCTGGGGACTCCTTCTGGCCACGGCCCGGTACGGCCATTTCCTCGTATGGCGCTTCTTGGTCTTAGAAAAGTGACGGAGTGACGAGTGACGGGTAACGAGTCGTCGTATTGGCGAACTACTGCTCTGTTAAGATATGGATGCAGGATACAGGATGCATGATGCAGGATAGGAAGGGTTTGGATCCTGGCTACCCGGTACCCGGAACCTGGTACCTGACACCCATGCCCCATTCCCCCCTTTCAAATCTTAACCAAGCACTACCATA
>Ga0079997_117804_pt1 | contig 41054 bp, 43 predicted proteins | sample PerSpoCPS_CMetaG_FD_69200 | JGI IMG/M metagenome (GOLD analysis project Ga0079997, IMG submission 69200) | Archaeal communities from Yellowstone National Park, Wyoming, USA - Perpetual Spouter C (PS_C) MetaG (SPADES assembly) (version 2) | ecosystem: Environmental > Aquatic > Thermal springs >... | reverse complement strand
TGGCCCTAAGCATAATCATAGGGCCTGGGAACGAGCATGACTCTAAGAAGCTTCTAGAGCTTGTAGGAGACCTAGATTGGAAGCCTGAACAGCTCTACGCAGACGCAGCATACGACACGGAGAACATAAGGAGGGGCTTAGAATCCATGGGTATAGAGCCTAACATAAGGAATGGTAGGAAGCCTAGACCATACAATGTTGGGCTATAAAGGAGGATGAGGCCCGCTGCAGAGAGGCTCTTCGGACGGATAAAATCATTCAGAAGAATAATCATAAGGTATGAGAGGCCAGAATCAACATACAAAGCCCAAACAACAATAGCACCAATAACCATACACCTAAGATACGGAATTTAGAGATGAGTTCACGAATAAAACAACACGAGACCAAGGCCACAACACCCATACAAACAACACTATACGGATACCCGAGGCCAGACTAACAGACGACGAAGGTCTCGCCATTAATCCCTTCCCACAGAGAAGAGAGTCTGAAGAGGTTTATCGGGCGGGCAGACGCTGTCCCCATTTTTAAGGAGGTCCGGCCCTCATGGGGAGAAAGGCTTATACTAAATGTGGCCTACAAAGCGTGGGATGCAGGACAGGCTTGACACTCACATAACCGGCGGAGAAGCCCCGTTACTGTTGCTATCGTCCAGCTATGACGGCGAGAAAGGGAAGGCGTATCTAAAGCTATACAACCCAAAAAGCCGGAGAGTAGAGATCGTGTATGATGAGTCGGGGCATCTCCCTTACTGTTACACAAATCTGCGGCCCGAGGAGGCCGCCGAGGCCCTAAAAGATCTCTCGCCGAGCATCGTGGCTTTAACGGAGACGGAGAAGTTCGATGCTCTCAGACTAGAGACGGTTAAGGTCACGAAGGTGACTGTCAGAGACCCACTTACTATTGGGGGTAGAAGTGGCTCCGTGAGGGAGAGGATCAGTACGTGGGAGTCAGACATCCCGTATCACATAAATTATCTCTACGACATGGGGCTAATCTGTGGCTTGCCATACTGCATGGAGGACGGGAAGCTCGAGCCCTTGACGCTTTCACGGGAGGAAGCTATCGCCAAGGCTAAGAAGATATGGAAGCTGAGAAGCGAGGACGTGGAGGAGGTGGCGAATTGGATAGCTATATTGGAGGCAGAGCAGATAGAACCGCCCTTCTGTGCATTAGATATAGAGGTTCTTAGCGCGGTCCCGACCCGCGTGCCTGACGCATCCAAGGCAGAGGATCCAATAGTGGCCGCGGCGATACATGGATCTGACGGGAAAAAACAGGTCTTCCTGCTTAAGCGCGGAGGAGAAAAGATCGAGACAGAAGGCTTCAATTTCCTCGTAGCGACATACGACTCTGAAAAAATGATGCTTGAGGAAATCTTCGACGCCCTATCACGCTACACAATAATTGTGACCTTCAATGGAGACGACTTCGACCTCCCATATCTCTACAACAGAGCCAAGAGGCTAGGGGTAGCGAGGGAGAAAAACAGCATAGTAATAAGCAGGGAGGGGGCGACATTCATCAACGCGGTCCATATAGATCTTTACAGGTTCTTCCTAAACAAGTCTATCCAGATATACGCCTTTGACAACAAGTATAGGGAAAACACACTCGAGGGCATATCTCAGGCCCTCTTGGGGAGGGGTAAGGTGCCGATAGAGAAGCCAATATCAGAGCTCTCAGGCAGGGAGCTCGCCGCGTACGTCTTTGGCGATGCCTCGCTCGTCTACGAGCTCGTGTCTATGAACGAAAAACTAGTGTTGCGGCTCATCCTCGTCCTGTGCAGGATAAGTAGGCAGCCCATCGAAGATCTATGCAGACACGGCGTCTCAGGCTGGATCAAAAACCTCCTCTACTTCGAGCATAGGAGGCGTGGCTGGCTGATCCCGAGATCGGAGGACCTGCTCAGAGAGAAGGGCACCACAACGACGAAGGCCATCATCGAGGGGAAGAAATATCGCGGAGCCATCGTCGTCGACCCAATACCTGGCATCCACTTCAGGGTGAAGGTGCTTGACTTTGCATCCCTCTACCCATCTGCTTTAAAGAGGTGGAACCTGAGCTATGAGACGATCCGCTGCCCCCATGATGAGTGTAGGTCAAACGTCGTCCCCGAGACCGGTCACTGGGTCTGCACGAAGCGGAGAGGGTTGCAGAGCCAGATAATAGGCTCACTCCGAGACATTAGGGTCGGGCTATATAAGCCCCTCAGTGCCGATAAATCGATCCCTAACGAAAGGCGCGTCTGGTACGACGTGGTCCAGAAGGCTCTGAAAGTCTTCCTTAACGCCAGTTACGGCGTCTTCGGCTTCGAGGAATTTCCCCTATACTGTCCGCCACTCGCCGAGAGTACTGCCGCGATCGGCCGCTATGTCTTTAAAGAGGCGATAAATATGGTGGAGAAGCTGGGCGGCACCATAGTATACGGTGACACCGACTCGCTCTTTCTCGTGAACGCCGACGAGGGGCTTCTGAACGCTCTGATAAAGTGGGCGGAAGACATCGGGCTGGACCTCGAGATAGAGAAAGAGTACGTATACCTCGTTCTCTCGCAGAGAAAAAAGAACTATCTTGGCCTGACGACGAAAGGGGTAGTCGATGTGAAGGGGCTTACGGGGAAGAAGAGGCACGTGTTCAGCCTCGCTCACAGGTTGTTTGACCAGATGATTGAAGATTTGAAGCGGATCTCGACCCCAGGAGATTTCGAGAGATTTAAAGAGAGGCTTGCAGACCTGATAAGAAGCAGCTACAACAGGTTGATGAACAGGGAGTTCGAGGTCGACGAGCTTGCCTTCAGCGTTATGCTCTCTAAGGCTCCTGAGAGGTACGAAAAGACGACACCTCCCCACGTTAAAGCCGCACAGAAGCTCGAGACCATCGGTGTGAAGGTCGGCCCAGGTGACATAATACAATATGTTAAGACGAAGGACAGATTAGGTGTCACGCCGCTCCACCCAAAAATAGAGATAAACAAGGCCCAAATCGATGTTGAGAGCTACGTGGAGTATCTTAAAGGAGTTTTTCAGCAGGTGCTCGACAGCCTAGACATGGATTTCGACGAGATTATAAGCAGCGGAAAATATGTGAAAAAGACTCTCGACGAGTTCCTCTAACACACCACTCAGGCTTTAGTGGCTGAGACTATAGATATGACGTCGCCGGCCTTCAGCCTATAATCCGAAGGGAGCTTGAGCTTCGTTCTGGCGTCGACCGCGTAGAGATACCCCTCCCCCAGCTCGCTATGTATTTTGCTGGCGAGGTCGCGGGGCGTTGACCCCGACTTGAGTAGATATACGTCAGGGAGGACGTTTCCCTCCCGGTCTGTTAGCTTATAGTAGTCCTCGACTGGGAAGACTGGTATGTAGCCGAGAACCTCTAAATATGCCTTGTCTATCAGTTGCTGAACCCCTGTCCCATTATTCTTCTCCATAAATTCTTGGAGTTTCTCTAGCGCTGCCCTCTGGGCGGGAGTAAGCTTCGTGCTGTCTACGACCTCAAAGGTCTTGTCCCCCGGCGTGTATTTGATGTATCCGCGGGCGGATGCCAACCTAAGTATTCTCTCAGCCTCAGAGCTGCACGGAACAACCTCATAACCCGCGAGCCTCAGTCTCTGGACACCCTCCGAGGATCCGGGCACGTCACATTTGTTGGCGGCCACGATGATAGGTTTTGCTACCTTACGTAGGTTTTCCACAAAAAGCTCCAGCTCTTCTTGCCTCCAGCTCGTGGGGCGTGCAGAGTCGAGCCCAGAAGCGTTAATTGCGTGCTCGACATGAAGCCTCTCTACACCCAGCCCCGAGAGTTGCCTTGCGATCTCTTCGGACAGGCTAGCCTGTTTAGCCTCTGAAGCCCTAGCTATGCGGGGCCACTCTCTCGCAAGTATCTTAAGCAACCATCTGTCGATCTCCCTCTCAACAAGCCTTACATCCATGAGGGGGTCGTGGGATCCAACCTCCACTAAGTTGCCCTCGTCGTCCGTCGACCCTGAAGCATCTGCCACAACTATGAGCGCGCTCGCTTGGCGTATCTCGTCGAGGAACTGTAGCCCGAGACCTCTGCCTTGATGTGCACCCGGCACTATTCCGGGGCAGTCGATTATCTGTATCGGAATCAGCCTTACGCCGTCGATGCACCTAGAGTTTTTTGGGTTATCCCTCACCCCTAACTCTTTGCATACACAGCTGTATCTCAGGTAGGTTATGCCCCTGTTTGGCTTTTTTGTCGTGAATGGATAGTTGGCAATTGGGACATCTATGGCGGTTAGGGCCGAGAAAAGAGTGCTCTTGCCTACGTTGGGCTTCCCCACGAGTCCGGCAAGCTCCATCCAAGGAAAGTCTTCTCATGCATCGTAATATAATTTGTTAGCTCGTATTCATGTAGGATAAAAATATATAGAGTGAGGCTTTGAGACTCTTGCTGAGTCTTTGAGGTACGATCTCGCGGTCATCGGCGCTGGAATAGTCGGCCTAGCCACAGCTTATTACTACACGGAGAAGAGGGGTGGTAGAGTGCTCGTTATAGACAAGAATACAGGCCCTGCGCAAGGAAACACAGCGAGGAGCGTCGGGGGTTTTAGACTTGGCCTCTTCACCTCTCGCCTCAATAGAGTAGTTTCAGAGAGTAGCGTCCGATTCTACCTGGATCTTCAGTCGGCGGGCTATGACCTAGGTATCCAGCAAGTAGGATACCTAGTGTTGCTGGACGACCTGAAGTACTCGTCGTACATAGAGTCTGTGAGGGAGCTAATATCGACTGGGAAGGCCCTTCTAGTCTCTTCCGACGAGCTTAGAAAAGCCCTTCCTTTCATCAATCTCGATCTCTCTGACGAGGAGGCCCAGCTGATGGGGTTGAGACCTATAAAGGGGGCCATATTTTCACCCAAGAGTGGTTACTTGGATGTCGAGAAGTTAGCGAAATTTTACTATGAGAAGCTTGTGGAGAGGGGTGTCGAGTTCCTTTTCAACACCCGCGTCGAGAGGCTGGTTCTTTCGCCGGTGATTAGCATAGGTCATCCCAGGGAGCCACTGACGTGGCAGGAGAAGAGGATAGGCGGCATAGCAACTAGTAGGGGTCTGTTCGAGGCTGATGTGGTCGTTCTTGCGGTAGGTGCGTGGTCTCAAGAGCTTCTGGATCCCCTCGGAATAGATTCACACATCAAGCCGAAGAAGCGTCAGATCTTTTCTATTCCGGCTCGGGGGCGGTTGCAGGAGTTCTTCAATGTGGAGCGATTCAACGAGTTCAGGTGCATACCCATGACATTTGTGCCGCGCGGTCCTTATGTGGTTCCTCGCGTCAGGGAAAAAACTCTATGGCTGGGGATGAGCGACGACATTGGGCGTAAATGGGGGATAGACTTCGAGGCGGAAGACCACTTCTACATCGACAACATCTATCCGCTACTCTCCAAGATCTTTCCCATACTAGAGGGTGCTAGGCCTGAATCAAAGTGGGCCGGCTGCTACTCAATAAACACGATAGATGAAAACCCTGTAGTCTTCCGTGTCATGAACCTAGTCGTTGCTACGGGGGGGAGCGGGAGCGGAGTGATGAAGGCAGACGCGATTGGCAGGATCGCGGCGGCGCAGGCCCTTAACGAGCCCGTAGCCGAGCTTTACGGCGGCCTATCAGTCTCCTCAGATATCCTCTCAATAGCCGGTCGGCAAATAGAACCTGAGAAGCTCGTCTTCTAAGGATAATTTATAAAACTGTTTCAAACAATCCCCCAAACAATTCGAGCCGGGAGTCTTGACCTTTTTTTCTCTTCTTGAGGTTAGGGGCAGACGACACCATATGATATCCGGGCCTAGAGAAATAACTAATAAAGCCCCCCAGTGTAGATGTTAAGCAGATGAGTGGAGCGATACAGACGGTTCCCGAGCTCCGCCTAAGGGTGGCGGAGGCCCGTCAGAGAGACGTCGGATATGGTATAGCGAGGATCGACCGTGAGGTCGGAGCCTCTGCAGGACTCTCAACGGGAGACGTAATCGAGATCAGGGGCAAGAAGCTGGCTGTAGCGACTCTCTGGCTTGGCTACCTCGAGGACGAGAAGGACATAATAAGGATTGACGGCTACATTAGGAACAACGCGGGCGTTGCTCTAAATGACTACGTAATAGTGAGGAAGGCCCAGGTGAAGGAGGCGAAGCTCGTGACCTTGGCGCCGGTGAACAGCGCGATCAAGCCTGATGAGAACTTCACTAAGCTGGTGAAGAGTAGGCTGATAGAGTACCCTGTTGTCCAGAAGAACATAGTGCCTGTACTGTTCTTTGGGAATCTCTTCAATTTCGCCGTTATACAGACTAGGCCCTCGGGTGTGGTGAAGATCACTCCAAACACCCGTATAGTTATTCAGAGCCGCGCTGTTCAGGAGAAATATCTCAGCACGCACGTAACATACGAGGACATTGGAGGTCTCCATGAGGAGATCCAGAGGATAAGGGAGATGATTGAGCTTCCGCTGAGGTTCCCAGAGCTCTTCCAGAGGCTGGGGATCGACCCCCCTAAAGGCGTGCTTCTGCACGGGCCTCCAGGTTGTGGAAAGACGCTGCTGGCTAAGGCTGTAGCAACCGAGGCTGAGGCAAACTTCATACTAATTAATGGTCCCGAGATAATGAACAAGTATTATGGCGAGACCGAGGCAAAGCTGAGGGAGATATTCAGGAGGGCGGAGGAGGAGGCTCCGAGCATCATCTTCATAGACGAGATTGACGCTATAGCACCTAAGAGGAGCGAGGTTACGGGAGAGGTCGAGAAGAGGGTTGTGGCCCAGTTACTTGCCTTGATGGATGGGCTTGAGAGCAGGGGCCAGGTGATAGTGATAGGCGCTACGAATAGGCCGAACGCCGTTGACCCAGCGCTTAGGAGGCCGGGAAGGTTTGACAGGGAGATCGAGATAGGGATACCTGATAAGAAGGGCAGAAAGGAGATACTTCAGATTCACACCCGTGGAATGCCCCTGGCCGCTGACGTGGATCTAGACAAGGTCGCCGAGATAACTAAGGGGTATACGGGCGCCGACTTGGCGGCTCTATGCCGAGAGGCGGCGATGAAGTGCATCAGGAGGATACTGCCGAGCATCGACTTCAACGAGGAGAGGATATCACCAGAGATTCTCAATTCTCTGGAGGTTACCATGAAGGATATCCTCGAGGCTTACAAGGAGATCACGCCTACCGCCCTGCGTGAGGTTGAGATAGAGACACCAACGGTCCATTGGGACGATATTGGAGGTCTGCACGACATCAAGCAAAAGCTTATAGAGGCGATAGAGTGGCCCCTCAAGTTTCCCGACAAGTTCGAGAGGCTCGGGATTAAGCCACCCAAGGGCATACTGCTTTATGGCCCGCCAGGCTGCGGGAAAACCCTCCTAGCCAAGGCAGTCGCAACTGAGGCAGAGGCAAACTTTGTCACGATCAAGGGGCCTGAGGTCTACTCAAAGTGGGTGGGCGAGTCGGAGAAGGCTATCAGGGAGGTCTTCAGGAAGGCCCGTCAGGCATCGCCCTGCATCATATTTCTAGACGAGATCGAGACGATCGTCCCGAGGAAGGATATGCTTGACGACAGCTCGGGTGTAGCGCACCGCGTTGCAGCTCAGCTGCTCTCCGAGATGGATGGGATAGAGGAGCTGAGGGACGTTGTGGTCTTGGGCGCCACTAATAGGCCAGACCTGATGGACCCCGCAGTCCTACGTCCGGGAAGATTTGACAGGCTGATCTACGTGCCGCCGCCCGACGAGGCCGGCAGATACGAGACGCTCAAGATTTACACGCGGAACATGCCGCTTTCTGAGGAGGTTGACCTGCGAAAGCTTGCAGCCATGACGGAGGGATACTCGGGAGCCGACCTAGAGTCTTTATGCAGAGAAGCGGCCTTCGCCGCGCTGAGGAGAGACACCAACGCCAAGTATGTGAGTTGGGCTGATTTCCAGGAGGCCCTGAAAATAGTTAGGCCAAGCATAACACCCGCCATGCTAAAGGAGTATGAGAGAGTCGCTGAGCTGCTCCGCGGAAGCGAGAAGTCCTTACCGATGTTTGGATGAGAAGGGCCGCATGGACCTAGCCGCTATTATAGAGATGCTGCGGAGGAATAACAAGAGAATGATGGAGACGGCCTTACAGGAGGCCCTCAATAGTAGGGGGTTTGAGATAAGCCAGAAAGAGCTGCGGCAGGCGCTCCTAGTCCTAGAGGCGCGGGGGCTCGTCAGGCTCCACAGCTTGGATGAGGAGAAAAAACTCGTTATGCTTCTCGATGAGGGCGCCTAACCCGAGAGCCAGCGATCGAGGGAGGTGGCTTTACGCTTCTCAGCCAGTATAGCCTCCACCTCGTTCAACTCCTTCTCAACCCTTTCGGGTGAGAAGTCATGCTCGTCGCACAGGAGCTTGACCACTCTCTCCCTATCTATCTCCCTCCACTCCAGCACATAGTCCTTCTTAACCTCCGGCTCTAAGAAGAGTTTCCTGACGGCCTCTATATCGACTTCCGGCTGCTTGCCGAGAGCTTTGAGGGCAGCCTCAGCCGAGCCGTGTGTCTTGATTAGGTTGTATGCCTTCTTGGGGCCAATGCCCTTCACACCCTCAAAGTAGTCCGTCCCTATCAGTATGGCCATGTCCACGAGCTCCCTTCTACCGATGCCTAGAGATGAGAAAAGCTTCTCCGCAATTATCAGCTCGGGCTCTATAGAGACATACTCGTTTCTACCCGGAAGCTTTCTTCTGCCGACTATCGAGAGATTCCGGACGAGCCTCGGTGTTCCGAAGAGAAGTGAGTCAAAGTCCTGCGAGGCAGACGCCCAGGTGTCGCCACGTGCAGCTAGGTAAGCGGCCTGCGCCTCTCCCTCTGAGGGGGCCACGATGTATGGAATCCCCATCGCGTCTAGAAGCTTGGTCGCTGTCTCAACCATGTAGCTTTCGAGGCTTGCGGACTGTGCAGCGTATTTTCTCGCCTCCTCTAGCTCGCCCGCGGCTAGGGCCTCACTGTAGAGCCTTCGGGCCTTCTCTCTTAGCTCGAACCTCTTCCTAAGAATGGCTTTCTTAAGCTCGGGGGGCTGGCCGTCAAACACGTAGACGACCCTCAGACCCTCCTTGATCATGTTGGTGGTCCTGAAGAATAGCCCGCTCAAGTGGCTTGTTACGCGTCCCTTTCTGTCCTGCAGCGGCCGGCCATCCGGCCCTCGTATGATTGAGAGAAACTGGTATAGAGTGTTGTAGCCGTCGATGGATATGGCCTTTCCCGAGAGATGCTTGAGGCTAATCACCTCCAAGGCCTCTGGAGGTATGATGTCAGCCAGCTTAACGCCCATTCTTACACCCAGTATTCGAGGGGATTGGGCGCGGATAAAGTTTCGCGGGGCGGCCCTCGCCATAATACTGGACTTCCATTACTATAGTTCGGTGATATATATTAGCTCACGTCTCGTATCTTGGGTATCCGTATAGTGTTGTCTGTCCGTTTCCCCTGAATATTACCTCGTTTCCCCACTGGCCTAGCTGTATTGGTACGTTGCCGTGTGTCTGGGGTTCCGAGACTGTTGAGGTCCAGCCAACCCAAACCCCTCCCTCAATCCCCCTTTAGTCTTAATCCTTATAAAGGTTGGAAAATGTCCTCTAAAGTTTCCCCATAGAGAGGCAGGCCAGCCGAAAAGCCCGCCTACCCCCCACCTATCTTAGTAGATCTCGACATCCGCTACGTGAAGGCTCTTTTTAGGCGAGATGGGCCTCAGCCTCTTGGCTGAGACTGAGCATGAGGCCCCAAGACTCTTGACCCTTTCCTCCACGAGCCGCCTCCAATCATCGGGGCTTTCAGTGAAGCCGTAGAGGTGTATTGTACCCTTTTCCTTAAGTATCGTTAGCGCAGTATATAGGAACGAGAGTGGGTCGCTCGGAAAATTCATTATTACCCTGTCAAAACGCCTCTTAACATACCTGAAGACCTCTCTACAATCCCCAAATAGTGGCGTGACCCTGCTTGACAGCCTGTTAGCCTCGATGTTCTTGACGAGCAGCTCGTAGGCCGCCGGGTTTAGCTCTGAGGCATATACAATGGCTCCTGAGTGTTTCGCGCAAGTGATTGCGAAGGGGCCTACACCCGCGAACATATCCGCGACAACCTCATCACTCGAGACAAGGGACGCGATCCTCATTCTCTCGCCCGACAGCCGCGGCGTATAATACACTCTTGAGAGGTCGACGAAAAATAGGCAGCCATTCTCCCTATGTATTGTCTGGGTCCTCTCCTCGCCTGCCAAGTGAATGTATCTTCTTACCCTGTAGGTTCCCTCGACCCGGCCTGACTCGCCTAAGACTACCCGAACTGATCTCTGCACTCTCAGTATTGCCTCTCCTATAAGGCGAGCCTTGGAGGCGAGGCTCTCCGGTATATGGACAACCGCGATATCGCCTATAATGTCAAAAGATGATGGCGCATCCTTCAGCTCCTCATCAGTCAAAACCCTCCTCAGCTCATCCTTAAGGCTGGTCGGCCGCGTGGGGCGACGGCTAAACTCGAATTCTAAGACTTCCCCTCCAGCGATATCGAGAAGCTGGTTTCGCGGCATACTCGTTAGGGGGAATACAACGAACCCATTATCTCTCTTGGGCGCGAGCCTCGCATCTAGGAGCCCCTGTTCTAGCAAGATGCGCGTGGTCTTCTCCGCCATCCTAGCTTGGACCTTCAGACCAATTGCACGCGTCTTCCCTTCTTCAAGCATACCTCACGATTCTTTTGACAACCCCTATGCCCTTTGTCCTGCCCTCCCTCAACACAAACCTGTCCGAGGCGAAGATGAGCGTCGGCGAATACTTAAACTCGAGGACGGCGTTACCGGTCTCCCCCGGCCTTATGTAGTCTTTGTCCAGCTCCACTATTTTCACGCTCTGGGAGATTGTGTGGCACTGTAAAACTGGCTCGTAGCCTTGTGCAAGCCTGCTTGGGTGTCCCAGAGCGAGAATCTCCGCCTCGAAGCTCCAGACAGCCCTAGGGCTGAGTTCTTCTCCGCAGAGTGCCATGCCCCTCCTGATCTCTGAGTGGGGGACGCCCCGTATAGCCACACCCACTATGTATCCGGCAGCCGCCTCGTCGACTCTGGCATGATAGATCTCCACACTTCGCGCCTTGACGCGTTTAAAACTGCCATCTGGGTACGGGCCGAGCAGCAGGTCGTCACCCGCTCTGAGCCTACCCTGACGCACCGTCCCCGACACCACGCTGCCAACACCGTCTATGTCGTATATTCTGTCGATATACAGCAAGAGAGGCTTGTGTACCTGCCTCTCCCTGGGCGGGAGTAGGCTTAGAAGCCTGTATAGCCGATCAAACCCTTCAAACGTCCTTGCAGATGTCTCGATTATTGGAACTATGACGCCGAGCTTGTCGTAGACTAAGTCTGCGTCAGAGGGGTCCCGCAGATGGAACGGTACCCTCCCAACCTTTTTCAAGAGCTGAGCGACGTCCTCGACGACCTCCGCTTTCCTCCGCTCCGAGACCTTGTCTCCCTTAGTTATACACATTATGACGGGGAGGTTGATCCCCAGCATTAGACCGAGGTGCTCCTTCGTCAGGTGCGTCACACCATCGTCGGCGGCAACGACGAGGATTCCGTAGTCAACCTCTTGACCCACCAGCCCCCGTATTGTTGTCCTCAGCCAGGGCTCGTGCCCAACGGTGTCTACAAAGCTTACCAGTCTCTCTCCCTCCTCAACTATACGGGCTCTCTCCGACTTGTCGAGCGGGTTGGCCATAGGTATTGGACGGCCGTTCTTGAAGCCCAATATTGCGAGGTGTATGTCTGCCGACAGGTTCCTCGCGACTTCGTGGGGTAGGGTGTCGAGGTAGAGCCATTTCATACCGTCGTCACGTTCGCCTGACAGTAGGCAGGCTATCAGGGTGGACTTTCCATGATTCACGTGGCCCGCGACAGCCACGGTTATGTGCGGCTTGGAGAGAGTGGAGATCTGCTCTATCACGACCCTCGCGACAAAGCCCCGCTCCATCTCGTACTTTTCAACACGCTTAATCTTAGCACCACACTCCGCGGACACGGTTGAAAGTACCGACAGACTCATCTCGAGATCATACTCGCTCAGGCCAATGACCCCACCGTCATCAGAGACACCGAGCAGGTAGACTGCGACGCCGTTCCCCTCAATTAGGTGGGCCTTCAACTGAGTGCCTAGCTGTTGCCGCCTCTCCTCCTTAAGGTGGATTTGAGGGATGAGCCTCTCTTTAAACTCTATATGACGATCCTCTGTCCGCGGCAGTGTGAGCTTTTTCGTCACTCTATATTTTGATTTGGGTGGGCCGATATAGTGTTATCGGGTCTCTCCCGAGGGGCGGACCATGCTTCGAGACGACTGGGCGTTTCAAAGCTACCCAGGAGCACAGAGACGCCCCTTAACGAGAACTCCCTCCATCTGCATCACTAATCTCCGAGCGAGAATTTTCTAGCAGTTGCTATGCCGAGCCTCATGCTTTATTAAGGCCTCTTTAAGCCTTATGCCCGCACTGAATCCTCCTAGCCCCATGGTTGACGCGACCACCCTGTGGCAAGGTACGATCAGCATCAGGTGGTTGGCCGCGAGCGCTCTGCCAACAGGCCTCGCATAATTGATGCCTAGCTGTTCCGCAACCCACTTGTAGCTCCGTAAATGGCCGTAAGGTATCTGGATGACTATGGACCACACCTTCCGGCTGAACTCTGTGCCCATCATTCTTACGGGTAGATCAAAGGTCCTCCTCTCTCCCTCGAAATACTCTGTGATCTGGCGTGAAGCTTCTTCGAGGAGACTACAACTACGGCGGGACAGCTCTTGATAGCCCTGCCGCCTCAGAAATGATACGTAGTCTCCCCCATGACCAACCCCGACAAAAAGTACATTCTCCCCGTCAGCCGCAACGATTACATCGCCTGCCCATGTCTGCAGCCTCCTAACAAAAGCCTGCACGGCTGCTACTGGAGGAGCGTATAACGATTTATAAGCTTATGGTGCTCTGGGTAGTGTGTGGCGCGAATCGGCTTCATCGGACTTGGGCTTATGGGCAAACCGATGGCTAAGAGACTTCTGGAAGCTGGGCATCATTTGAGGGTTTACAACAGGAGTAGGCGACCGATCGACGAACTCGCCGCCCATGGCGCGACACCTACAGGCTCTCCCAGAGAGGCTGCGTCGGGGGCGGAGTTCGTAATCCTGATGCTTCCTGACACTCCGGAGGTCGTGGAGGTTGTGCTTGGTGTGAACGGGGTCGTTGAGGGTGCCTCTCCAGGAACAACAGTGATCGACATGTCTACAGTCTCTCCCGAGACTGAGCGAGAGGTCGGGCGACGCTTAGCGGATGTGGGGGTGAAGTATCTTGACGCGCCCGTCACAGGAGGGACAATAGGTGCTGAGCAGGGAACACTTACCATTATGGTGGGTGGGGACTACGAGGCTTTCAGGCGTGCCGAGCCGATACTCTCGCTGCTTGGAAACAAGATAATATATATGGGGCCGTCAGGATCAGGCCAGCTCGCGAAGCTCTGCAATCAAGTCTCAGTTGCCCTTTCACTCCTCGGAACATGCGAGGCATTGTTGCTTGCCTCCAAGGCGGGGCTTGACCTTAAGAAGGTGTTAGAGGCAATATCCACAGGCGCCGGCTCGTCATGGCAGCTCGTGAACCTTGGTCCGAGAATCATGGCTAGAGACTTTGATCCAGGCTTCAAGGCAGAGCACCTTGCCAAGGACCTCAGAATAGTCTCTGAGACTGCCCACACCCTATCCCTGCCTCTCCCGGGGACAGCTATAGTGTACCAGCTCCTCAAGTCACTGGTCGCGAAGGGTAAGGGGGCTCTAGGGACCCAGGCATTAATAACTGTTCTCGAAGAGTTAGCCTCACACCACCTGGCGGGACACCAACCTAGCCTCTCAGGAAGCGGAGATAATTCTTGTAGATCTGCGCCACCATATACTCCTCGTCCACGCCCTTCACCTTCGCAATCGTTTTAATCAGTCCATGGATCTCCGAGGGGCTCAAGCTGAGCTCCCTATAACGATAGGGGCCGTCGCTCTCGGTTAGTAGTATCTCTGGGCTAGCCTTGTCCAGAATGCGCATCTGCCTCTGCTGAATAACCACCGTTGGGTTTATCGATATGAAGTAGCCCGAGTCCTCTATCACCTTCAACAGCTCTACCGGCCCAGTGTACCAATGCAATAACATTGACCTAACACCCAGCCGATTGCAGATGCTGATCACGTTCCCCCACTCGCCGAGCGCGTGGACATTCAGTGGGAGGTTAACCTCGATTGACAGTTGGCAGATCTGCGTGAAGACCCTCATCTGCTCCTTTATTGGGCTCCTCGCGAATCTAGCATCCACGCCAACCTCTCCTATTCCCGCGAACGACCCGCTCATTATGAGCTCTCTAAGCTCCTCAAGCCTGTTTATAGTCCTGTGTAGATACCATGGGTGAAAACCAACAAAAGGGTCTATGTTGTCAAATTTCTTCGCGAGCTCAAGTGTTTTCACCGACGACTCTATATCTAGCGAGACTCCAACTATCCTTATCCCTCTAAACTCCTGTATCTCCTTCTCATCATACTCGTGGACGTGGCAATGCGAGTCCACGATCGTCAAGTGTCAAGCACCACGCTAGGCCGCTCTTATTTTAACCTCACTGAGGCATGCCTCGGCGAGGCCTCTGAATACCGGTGAGGGCTTGCCGGGCTTGGACTTGAACTCGGGGTGGAACTGTGTTGCTATGAAGAATCTGTGCGTTGGCAGCTCTACGATCTCTACACGGGTGTTGTCTGGGGAAAGGCCGGAGAAGACTAGGCCCGCGCGAAGTAGTGACTGACTGTATGCCGGATTCACCTCGTATCGGTGCCTGTGTCTCTCATACGCCAACTCGGATTCGTAGAGGTGGTGCGCAAGTGTGCCAGGCTTTATAACTACTGGGAGGGCGCCGAGCCGCATCGTGCCACCCATCTGGTTTACGCCCTGCTGCTCAGGCATCAGGTCTATGACTGGGTGTGGAGTGGATGGGTCGAGCTCGGTAGAGTTTGCTCGCTCGAGACCCAGTACGTTTCGCGCAAATTCCACTACCGCCAGCTGCAAGCCGAAACAGATTCCGAGGAAGGGCTTATTCTGTGTCCTCGCATATTTTATCGCCATGATCTTACCCTCAGAGCCGCGTCTCCCAAAGCCACCGGGTACTAGGATCCCGTCGGCCTCGAAAAGCTTCGCGAACTCTTGGGAGTCGCCTCTCTCAAGCTTCTCAGCATCCACCCAGAGGATCTCAAGCCTAGCCCCCTCGTAGGCCGCGGCGTGTTTAAGCGCCTCCTTTATGCTCACGTAGGAGTCGGTTAAGGCAGTATACTTCCCACAGACCGCCACCTTTATTACTGGGTCCTGCACCTTAAATGTATTTACGATCTTTCTCCACTCATGGATCGCGGGGGTTGTCAGGGGGAGGTTGAACTTCTTAAGCATGTATTCTCCCATTCCTTGCTCATACAGCATGAGGGGGACCTCGTATATCACGTCGGTGTCGTAGGAGCAGAATACGGCCTCGGGGGGTAAAGTTGAGAAGAGTGCGATCTTTCTCTTGGTTGCCTCATCTATCGGGCTTCCACTCCTAGCAACCACTATGTCGGGCTGAATTCCTGTGCGTCGTAATTCGTTGACACTGTGCTGTAGTGCCTTAGTCTTAAACTCCCCAGTAGCCTTCAGATAAATCACTAGAGAGACGTGGACGAAGAGGGTCTGCTCCTCGAGCTTCATCTGCCTCGCAGCCTCGTAGAACGGCTGTCCCTCAATGTCTCCGACCGTTCCGCCGATCTCCACTATGACGAAGTCGGCATTCCGTCTCTCTGCGACGGCTCTGATGCGCCTCTTAATCTCGTCGGTGACGTGTGTCACGATCTGGACACATTGGCCGAGATACTCGCCCGCTCTTTCCCTCCTGATCACCTCTAGGAAGACCTGTCCGGTGGTAAGATTGTTCATCTTCCCCATAGGAACATCAAGGAAACGCTCATACCATCCTAGGTCCAGATCCGTCTCTCCACCGTCATCAGTTACATAGACCTCGCCGTGGCTGTAGGGGTTTAGTGTGCCCGCGTCGACGTTTACGTAGGGGTCGATCTTGAGAAGGTCGACGGTATAGTTATGCCACTGTAGGATCTTTCCGATCGCGGATGCGACGGTTCCCTTCCCTACTGACGAGACTACCCCTCCTGTGACGAAGATGTATTTCGGCACAACAAATTATGGCTACAAACTTATTATATGTTTTCCCCTTCCACGGAGTAGGATATTTTTCACGTCTTGGCCACGGCTACTCGGCCAAGTAAACCTCGTCACCAACTATCACGGCTTTGTAGGTCCTCAGGGGAGGGATCGATTCGGGCGGCTCGCCCTCCGGCCCCTCGACAACGCCTCCATCGCTAATTCTAAAGCGAGCGCCGTGCAGGGGGCATCTGACTACATCTCCCTCTAAGATCCCCAGACTTAAATCCGCCTCCTCGTGGGTACAGAGATGGTCAGCCACGTAGACGCGGCCCCCAACCTTAGCCACCAGGACCTGCTTTTCTCCAAGATCTATTTTAGTCATCCCACCCTCGGGGATGTCCCGCAGGTTGCAGATCCTTCGCACGTTGCTAATGACGACGTGTCGCCTTATTAATACTTCTGAGGGACAACTAGTCCGCCCCTAGGAATTCCAGCTCGGGCCTCTGCTGCTCCTGTTCTTTGAGCAGCTTGAGCAGCTCTTTAGCCCGCTTCAGGACTTGGAAAGATGTTTGAGAGATGACTCCCACTATACCCTCGGTGCCTCTCTGATGCGTCCTCAAGACTACAGCCCTTACTGGGGTCTCTCGTTTTTCAAGCAAAATTTTCGGAGGGCTTAACAAGTAGCTGAAAAATCCCCCGCCCTGCTTGTGCCCCTCTAGGACCACGTGCCCGCTGGAAGCTGTCTCGAACCTCTCAATTATTACGTACTCGATCGTTGTTTCGGGGAGTGTTGTGGAAGGCCTTATATCCGTTACGAGGTCTATGCTCCCTCCCTCGCTATCAATCTTATCGACTAGGCAGGCTACTGGAGAAGCTACTCCAAGCCAATCCGGCGGCTCATGGATCACAGCATCGAGAAGCTCTCCACCCGGGGTTGAGATTATGAGTCTGATGAAGGTGATCCGCCCCCGTAAGAGAGGCTGTAGACCGACCAGGTATCCCAGTATTTCTCGCCCCAAATTTCCACCAGCTATCATGATGGTCTGATGGGTTTAATAAGATATCTAAGAGTAATTACCGCAGGGATTTGGCTAAGTCAGAGGGCCACAGGAAGAGTAACCGTCTGGCCAGCTCCACCAGCCCATACCTCAGGCTCCACGCCTATGACCCTGTCGATTGGTATCCCTGGGGTGAGGAGGCCATAGCGAGAGCGAGAGAAGAGGATAAGCCGATCCTACTGAGCATAGGATACTCCTCATGTCACTGGTGCCACGTGATGCACCGCGAATCATTCCTGAACCCAGTCATAGCCGACCTGATCAACAGATACTTCGTTCCCGTGAAGGTTGACAGGGAGGAGAGACCCGATATTGACGCCATCTACATGCGTGCAGTCATACTCATGACGGGGCAGGGGGGATGGCCGCTTACCGTTTTCCTGACACCTGACCTCAAACCCTTCTTCGGAGGCACTTACTTTCCTCCAGAAAGGAAGGGAGGGCTGCCGGGGCTAAAGGAGGTTTTGCTGGCGGTTAGGGACGCTTGGGCCAAGAAGAGGCAGGAGATCCTCGAAAACAGTAACAACCTGTTTAACGTGATAGCGGGGTATCTCGCGTTAGGTCCGTCGTCCGACCATGAAGTCAACATCAACGTTTTATCGAATGCTTATGACCAGTCTGTCTTGATATTCGACGAAGACTTCGGAGGAATAAGGGGCGCGCCGAAATTCCCGAACCCGCTCTACCACCTCTTCCTTCTCAGATATTGGAGACTCTACGGCGAGGAGATGGCGCTGAGGATGGTGGAGAAGACTTTGAGGCTGATGTGGATGGGAGGGATATATGACCATGTTGGCGGCGGCTTCCACAGATATGCGGTGGATAGGAGCTGGTCTGTCCCCCACTTCGAGAAGATGCTCTATGATAACGCCATGCTGACGAGATTGTACGCCGAGATGTACGCTGCGAGTGGGGTCGATCTCTACAGACACGTGGCCAAAGATATTGCTCTGTGGCTTTTGAGGGAGATGTCTTCCCCCCTCGGTGGGTTCTGCTCTGCTTTAGACTCGGAGAGCGCTGGCCGCGAAGGTGGATATTACCTCTACAGCTGGGGTGAGATTTCATCGGCTGTGGGGGAGGAGGTTGCGAGAATATTGGGATGCAGCCCCGCCGGCAACTTTAAGGACGGTCTCAACATAGTCAGGTTGACCTCGCCTGAGCAATTGGCGAAGAAGATGGGTGCCCCCCTTCCCGAGGCTATAGACATTATAAGGGAGAGGCTCTGTCAGCTGAGGAGAGTAAAGGAGCCCCCCACGCGCGATGATAAGGTGATAGCCTCTTGGAATGGTCTTGCAATCGAGGCTCTCGCCTACCTAGGCGCGGTCTCGAGGGAAGCCAAGTTCATCGAGGCAGCCGCCTCGACGGCGGACTTCATCCTGAGGGAGCTTTATGACGGCGAGGAGCTGAAGAGGTACTGGCTAGACGGGCCGTCGGAGGCTCCGGGCCTACTAGAGGATTACTCTCTTCTTGGTTGCGGCCTCCTAGAGCTCTATCAGTGGACCGGCGCCGCCAAGTATCTGGAGGCAGCCCACAATCTGGCAACGGATATTCGAAAGAAGTTCCTTTCAAGCTTTGGCGGCTTTTATGACACAGCTGAAGGGCGCGATGTACCAGTCAGGCCCATAGTCGCGGAGGACAACGTTTATCCAAGCGGATACGGCGGGGCTGTGCTCCTATTCAGCAAGCTCTATCAACTAACGCTTGAGGAGGAGCTTATTGAGATCGCGAGGCGTGCTGTGAAGTGTGTTTGGCAGCGCCTATTGGATTCCCCCCTGGGCCACCTCTCCCTAATTAGTGCCCTCCCCTTCCTTACCGGGCATTGTGGTGAGCTTGTGGTGGTGTCTCCGCAGGACGATCCTTCGCCCGTTCTTACGGAGCTCGCTGGAAAAATATATGAGCCCTACATAGTGGTTTCGGCTGGGCACAGCGAGGTCCTGAGGACACTCATGGAGGGTAAGGAGTGCGTCGACGGCCGGCCAACCTTCTACCTCTGCAGGGCGTCCTCATGTCAGAAGCCCACCACAGAGATATCTGAGCTTATTAGCCAGCTAAGAGGCTTCACCACAATATCTGCCTGAGCCTCCGAAGTCCAGGCCTGCCTCCAACCTTATTATGTTATGTTTGTATTATTTTTGAAAGGGGAAAGAGTGGGGGAGGGGGCGGTTTTCTCCAGCCATACATTAGAGAGACCCAGGGCCAGAGGGTGATATTGTGGGACCACACCACCCGCTAGGGGTGGTAGGTGTATCCCCTTAGCCGCTCCAGCCTTCTGGGTCTTTTCTCCGTCAGGCTGGAGCGGTAATCCCGGCCTTCTGGTCCTTCAATGTTATCCAGATGGTCTTTAGGACTTCTTTGAGTTCTTTTCCTCTTATGTTGTATCCCTTTAGGCTTATTGTACGCCTTTCAAGGGCCTGTCTAGCGGTCCTCGACCTGTGGAAGCGTGTCTTCCTATCTCTCCTCCATAGTCCGAAGTAGTTCTTGGTTCTACGCCACGAAGCCCACTCCGGCAAGACAAGGACCTCGGCGAGAGCCTCCAATGCCGACGGATTACTATCTATCCCCAGCAACTCAACAAGCCTATTATAGGCCTGATATCTTTTACCAGCCTCCTCAGCAATCATCCCAGCCATCTCCCCCAACTGTTTTTCGATAGAGGAGATGACTGGTTTTAGTGTAATCCTCCCACTCTCCGACAAAGATTTAGCCTTATTGACGAGTTGCTGATGAGTCTTCAATAGAGACCTAATAGGCCAATATCATCCTACGCACGACAAGGAAGTCTTCGGTAACCCTCCTGAACCACCTCTCTTCTATGCTCATCAATGCCTTGATGTCTCCCCTAGCGCTCTTCGGCAGCCTAAGCTCTCCGCGCACCTTCTTAAGCAATGTAAGTCTCCTGAGATAGTATACCTCTACCCCTCTCCTTAGTAGTTCTATCGCGCCGTCCGTGTGCTGGGGTGGTAGTGTATCCATGAATAGCTTGTCTCCGGGTCCTGCCGGGATCTCGCCGAGGCTGTCTACGTGTTTGAAAGCTGTTCCGTCAGTAGTATATGTGATTCTGTATCCCTCGTCGTTCCTCTTACTCCTATGGACATCCGCGTAGAACTTCAATATCCCTGCACCTCTCCATCAGTCTTTATCTCGTATGGCCTCGCCACCAACTGGAACCTATCCACCATCCCACTCCAACCCACCGGCCCCGCATATAAAAAGTAATGGCCCCAATAATCGGGCCATCCCCAACCACGCACTCACTAAGAGCTGGACAAACCACGCATAAGGATCGCTCCAAACCCCGTCCTGAGGAGAATAGAGAGAGTAGAGGGAGCAAGAAGATAAAGGTCAAGATACTCTACAGCAAACACTACTAAGCAATAAAATACAAGAAGAAAAACCTACAGATGGATTGAAACATCCTATACCTCATAGAGAGCGCCAAAGAACTACCACCAGGATACATAAAGACATCAAAGGGACTAATACTCCCAAGAGAAATCTACTACACACTGACAAACATTAAGGGCTTGGAGAAGGAGATAGGAGTAGTAAAGAAGGAGAAATCTAAACTAAGACACATACTAGGCATAGAACACGGAAACATACCGATACAGTTGGACTTGTGGGGAAACGAGGTAGTATTCAGAGGAAAAGGACAAACAACTTTATACGGATACCCAAGATACAAGACATAAGCTGATAAAGCCGCTGCTTATCGGAAGGTCTTAGACATATCTCTATAGGCTGGGCTGTCCTTGTAATCCTCCCATAGTTTCCCCTTAGGAAACTATGCGGTCAAAGTTCTTCATGACGCGCGGGATCATCTCGATAATGTCCGTAGGGAGGATATGTAGCCCCAACTCCCGCATAGCGGCGTCTCCACAGACCCCGTTAATATAGGCGGCAGCGGCGGCTGCCTCTGCAGGAGCTACGCCCTTAGCCATGATGCCGGCGACTAGGCCAGTCAGGACGTCGCCTGTCCCACCTACAGTCATGGCGCAATTCCCAGTCCTGTTGATGAACACTTGCTGTCCGTCCGTTATCACGTCTATCGGGCCCTTGAGCAGTATCGTGACTTGGTGGTCGAGGGCTGCCCTCTGGGCGTTGGCCACCCTCTCCTCCAACCCCTCCCCCGGATGTATTCCGAAGACTCTCTGAAACTCGCCCGTGTGGGGTGTGAGGACCACCCTGCCTCCACGCACTCTCCCCAAGATTTGGGGTTGTAGCGCCGAGGCGTCAACGACGAGGCCAAGACCCCTCTCTAGAAGCCCTGAAAGTAGCTCCAGAAGCGCCTCCTCCTTCGCCAACGCGAGACCCGGCCCCACCGCCGCAGAGTTCGCCCTAGGGAGGGAGCTCAAGATGTGTGCGGCAACCCTACGCGTCAACTTCAAGTCAGTGTAGGGCATGACTATCAGAGAGGGGCTGAGCGCCCTAAGTGGTGCTACAATCCTCTCGGGGGCGTAGAGGTAGGCCAGGTCGACTCCGGAGCGCATCGCGGCCATCGCGGTGAGAAAGGGAGCCCCATGATAGGTGCCGCTCCCACCGATAACCACGACCACGCCGTTCTCGCCTTTCCTGGAGCCCGCCCTTCTCGGAGGTATGACGCTACGGACCCACTCGCCGCTAACTTCCTCCAACGGCACAAAAAGGGGCGCGGTGGAGACGCATATAAGGGTCATGAGGGGCCTCAGGAGCAGGATGAGGGAGCCGCTAAGCAACTACCCCTAGCCGCCAGAGGGCCATGTACACCCACTACGCCCGGGTCTTCACCCGCTCAACCGCCCTAGCCCTCATACTCGCTGTTCCGCCACTCCTCGGCCTCCTCTACATCAGGGAGACAGGCTCCAAGAGCCCCCTCCCCATAGTGGCGTAGCTCGCGCTGACCCTCCTCTGGAACGCCCTAATAATAACGCTCTTCGTCCGGGGAAAAATGCTCAGGTAGCGGAGCTAGAAGGAGAGCGAGAGGAGAGAGAATAGGTTATGAATACGATATAAGATAAGGGAAACAGGGGGAGGGGGTATTTGCGCTCCTACCTGACATTGGAGAAACCAGGAAGGCCGGAGAGAGCAGCGGCTTAAGATATAGTCGAGCCCGGATTATCGTTTAAATATTAAGCCAAGCTATCTATTCCGCACGGAGAGCGAACTAAAGGAGGTCCAGAGAGTTGGCTGCACAATCTATCTCCACAAAATACGTGATAGAGGCGAGGATAGAGGTAGACGGCATCGTGGATAGGAACGACGTGATCGGTGCAACCTTCGGCCAGACAGAGGGTATATTCAGCTCCGAGCTAGACCTCAGGGAGCTTCAGAAGACGGGTAGGATCGGCAGGATAGACGTCATACTCCAGAATCAGGGCAACAAGACAGTCGGGAAGATAATAGTGCCGAGCAGTATGGACAAGTTTTACACATCGCTGGTCGCGGCAATGATCGAGTCGCTTGACCGCGTCGGCCCATACCCTGCCAAGGTAGTCATAGATAGGATCGAGGACCTCAGAGCTGAGAAGAGGAAGAAGATAGTTGAGAGGGCTAGAGCGATTCTCTACGAGTGGGAGAGGAAGAAGATTCCGGAGGAAGACGAGCTCCTAAAGGAGCTTGAGGAAGCGGTCAGTAAGGCCCACGTGCTTGAGATTGGTCCTGAGAAGATACAGGCGGGTCCCGAGGCGCTAACTTCAGACGAGGTCATACTAGTTGAAGGCCGCGCAGACGTCATAAACTTGATGAGGTACGGTTACAAAAACGTGATGGCGGTGGGCGGCGTAAAGGTCCCACCCTCGATCCAGGACCTGCTAGTGAAAAAGAAGGTGATAGCTTTCTTGGATGGTGACAGGGGAGGCGACATGGTGCTTCGGGAAATCTCCCAAGTCATTAAGATAGACCTCGTAGCGAGGGCGCCCTACGGTAAAGAGGTTGAGGACTTAAACGCGAAGGAGATCGAGGATGCCTTAAGGAATGCGGTCCCCCTCGATGAGGCTATTCGAAGGATTCGGGGTCATCAGCCCCCGGTGGCAGAGATACAGGAGATTCCAGCCGACAAGCTTGAAAAGTATGTGCGTGAGCTTGAGGGGACTCTGATGTCAGTTGCCCTCGATAAGGACTTCAACGAGCTGTGGCGCAAACCTGTAAGTGAGCTTGCTCAGCAGATGTCAGAGGCGCGCGACTACCGGTTCGTCGTGTTCGACGGAGTCGTGACCCAAAGGTTAATTGATATAGCCGGCTCAAACCCGGGCGAGATATACCTCATTGGGGCGAGGCTTGGCGAGAACCTGTCCCTAAAACCGAATGTTAAGGTACTCACGATGGATAAGATTAGGGCTGGCTGAGGCTTAGAACCTATCTCCCCCTTTTTATTCAGCAGACCTGAAGCCGACGATCGAGCCCAGAGCCCCGACCTTCTCAGCCGCCTCCGTCCCAGGAAGCAGTATCCTTAGACCAATGGCCCCTTTCTCATAAGCATCAAGGATGCTGTTCAGCTTCTCAGAGTCAAGATTTTGCCAGATGAAATCCTCTGTAACCAGAACCTCCAGTCTCTGCCCAGCCCTGCAGGCCGCGTAGACCTCCTCTACACCCATGTAGACTTTTTCAGGCCTCTTCGTGGCCAGCTCAATCAACCTCTCAACCGCGAGCGCGTCTGCGAGGGGCTTCAAGTCCTCACCGAGGACACCTCTACGCAATGCCTCGCGCAGCCCGTCGAGGCCGCCTATGTTTGTAGTGACGCGCCTCCTGATGAGGGTGGCCAGCCCAGCATCCCTGCGCTTAACCTCCTTTACGAATTCGTCGGCGTGGAGTGATGTGCCGACAACTACGACCCGTCTCACGCCGGCCTCAACAAGTCTCTTAAGCTCCTCGACCACCTCGTCGACTGCCTTTGAGTCCTCGCGGACCGCGTAGCCGGGGAGTTTGGCTCCTCGACCCCACTCGGCGGTCTTGACGATCCTGAGCCCCTCGTTAGAGATGCGAACGAGCGCTATGTTCTCGTCGTCGACCGATATGGCTGCGACATCCCTCTCCACTCCCGAACCGCTCGACTCGGCTATACGCAGCAGGTAGGGAAGCCTCTCCCTGCTCTCAACCTCGAAAACACTCCCCCTCTCCAAGTGCAGAGTGTGATACTTCTTCAACACATCGATCTCTTGATCCACATATACTATTCTGCCCCTGAGGCTCACTCGCCGCGTCAGCGGGTCGGCACTCTTGTTCTCGACCTCTATTCCCAGCTTGAGGCTGCGCCTCTCGCTGTCAATTTCCCCAGAAGCTCTCTCCTTCTTGACTTCCCTCGTTGTTTCTTGGTAGACCACGTCGCCCGGCCTTATCTGTCTATAGATGTTTAGGAGATCGATGGTGGTGGTCACGGCTATCCTGATCCACCCCCTCTTCTTGTCGAGCCCCAGAATCCTCATCTGGTGAGCCTCCGCCTCAAGATGGGGTTCTGACTGGCTAGCTCTGCAAAAGCGCTGGTAAAGCTCTCTCCCTCCGCTAAGCTAATTGCGCGGAAGACGCCAGTTCTGCCGTGAATCCTCCTTCTCGTCAACACGCGGACTCTGTTCCGAATTGTGATGGGATCCACGCCGATCAGACGTGCAGCTAGGTCTGGATCTCTATCCGCGGGGAACTCGGCGTGGCCGGCTCGTGTGGGGACTATCACGATTAGGCTCTTATTCATCCCTGGTGCCCTATCGCCGTTTAGGAGACCTTCGTAGCCCACCATGCCGGCAGTCTTATAAAATGATTCCTCTTCGGGCATCATTTTTAAGAGGGGGAAGGAGATGGTTGTCTTCTCATCCAGATATATGTAGGCTTTCGGCACGTAGGCCGGTGTAGCTTGGACCAGCTCCCTCCTCTCCCACCCGCCGAGCTCGCTCTCCACTATGGCCTCAATTAGCGCGGGGTTTGGGGGGACGGGGATAAAGACCTCGACGTCACTCGCCTCATGAACATCTCCCCTCGCAACGCTCCCATAGACCACGGGTCCGAACCCCCGCACAACAAAGGGCACCATGACACGCTCAGCAACCCCCCTCTTCTGGCGTAGCAGCTCCCAATGATCCTCGTCGTAAATGACCTCCTTATACAGGACGCCGTCCGCGGAATCCTCGCGCCTCACTCCGCCGAGATCTCGGTCTCCAGGCTATATATCCGCGGCTGCCACTGCCGGCAGGCACTTTCAAGAAGCCGCGACAAACATAGTACAGTGTAGGGCTGACTCGTCCTCGCTGTGGCCCTAGGCCTACCCCTTTTTATCCGAACAACGCGCTGAGGCCAGCCAGCGCCTCTTCTTCCTTCGGCTTCTCCTCCTTGACCTCCTTTGCCTGCTGTTCTGGCGCAGCAGCCGGTGCTTGGGTCGGCGCGGGTGCTGCAGTAACTGTGACCGGTGCGGTAGTGGCCGTCTTCAGGATCTCGTCGATGTTTACGCCTTGGAGTGCTGCGACAAGCGCCTTGACCCTCACCTCGTCGACCTCCCCTCCTGCGGCCTTGACAACGCTCGCTATATTCTGCTCCGTTATCTCCTTACCAAGCCTGTGAAGCAGTAATGCCGCATACACGTATTCCATACCGCTCAAGAATCAATCTACATCTCTATATTTTAAACTTACTTCTATCTTGCGCCGGTAGTGTCTGGATAAGCATTTTCACCCACCTTCTGTCCTCGCGGCCTGGTAGTATAGTGTAAATAGGCTTAGGAATAGCTTTAGGTTGTTTATTCCCTGTATGTGGTTTCTCGCGCTCATCTTGTGGTGGAATACCATCGTCCTCTCCTTAAGGTATCTGAAGAATCTTTCAACCCCGTTCCTAACGCCGAACCTCTCATGCCCATACTCTAGGCCAAGCCTCTCCAGAGCCCACCATACCACGGATCCCCATCAACTATGACCTTGGCCTCCCCACCTTTTTTTATTACGCCCAAAACAACTCGAGACCAAGGCCACAACACACATACAAACAACACAAAACATCCGGCCTTTAAATATAACGCCTTATCAGGACACTATCTCTTGCGCCTTCCCCAACAGTTAAAAAGACGTGCCCGCACCTGATAAACCGATGGGGGACGTCGAGGAGGTACTGAAGATCGTGCGGAGCGTGGAGGAAGAGTTGCAGAAGCTGGAGGGAAGGATCTCCGCGATCAGGGCCCAGCTGGAGAGGGCGGTCGAGGAGACGGTGGCTGAGATGTCGAGGGAACTTGACAGGCTAGTGGAGGAGGAGAGGATAAAGGCCCTCAGCGGGGCCGAGGCGCGCGCCAAGGAGGAGGCTGAGCGGATACGCGGAGAGTATCTGAGGCGTGCGGAGGCCGTAAGGTCTCGTCTCGCGGAGGAGAGGCAAGGACTTATCAAGTTTGTTGTGAACCAATTGCTTCAGGCTGGGGTGTAGGGGATGCCCCCCTACCTCTTGGCGAAGTTATATGCATGGAGAGGCATGCTCCTATCGCCGCAGTTCCTTCAAGAGCTAGCCGGGTCGAAAGATCTCTCCGAGCTCGCCAACGCCCTGAAGGCGACCCACTACAGCGCGGAGATCGCCCAGATCCAGCAACCATACACCGCCCTCAAGCTCGAACACGCATTACGGAGGCGGATCATCTGGATGCACTATAGGATCATGACATTGGTCCCCAGGGACAAGGTTATACAGGCCCTCTACCTGCGCTACATTGCCCGTAACGTCAAAACGGTCCTGCGGGGTCTCCACACCGGTCAGCCCGCGGAAGATATTGGGGCGCTGGTGGATCCCTACGCCGAGGAGCTGATGGGCGTTCGCGACCTCCTCGCCAGGCTTCTAGCTTCAGACTCTCTTAAACAGGCTCTCAATACTCTCGGGAGTTATTACCCGGATTTGAGGGGCTTCACGCTCTATGCGGCTACGGGAGAACTGTCCGCGCTGGACGGCGATGTGGACCGATGGTTCTATGGCAGGCTGTCGGACGCCCTGCAGAAGACGCCTAAAAGCTATTGTAAGGAGGCTCAATACCTGCTGAAGCCGCTGTTCTACGAGTTTGTGCTTGAGACGATTCTCCGCGGGAAGATTTGGGGTCTCGAGGCGCGCATGATCAGAAGTTTCGTCGAGAACCTCGTCGAGCCGGAGCTCGACCCGGTTATATCAGTGATACTCGAGTGTCAGACGCCCACCGAGCTTAGGAGCGCCCTCTCCGTAGTTAGGCGTGAGATGGTTCCGACGATCTCTGAGCCCACCTCCATGGAGGAGGCTATCATGGTGTTAAAGAAGGGGTACCGACTGATGCTGAGAAGGAGGGCGAGAGGGTCCTTCCTCAAGACAGTCCGAGATGAGGTTTTGGGGGTTGCACTCCTACTCTTGTTTGAGGACGAGCTTGCAACTCTCGTCGGCTTAGCCTCGGGGATTGAGCAGGGCTTATCGTCTAGAGCTCTCCTGGACCTGCTCCCGCTCTAGCCCGTTAATCAGTAATCTCGAAGCCTACAAACTCCCCCCTATAATCCTCCCAAAAAACCTCGACCTTTGCGACCCGGGCAAGGGGTGGCCCCTGCTTGGCCCACTCGATCATACGCATGACCGCCTCTCTTGGGCCCTCAACCAAAGCCTCGACCCGGCCATCCCTCAGGTTACGGATCCAGCCGCCTAAGCCCAACTTATCCGCCACCTCCTTTGCGGTCTGCCGGTAAAAGACCCCCTGAACCCGCCCGTAGACATAGATATGGGCCCTCACTTTCTCAGACACAGGAAAAATGCAGGCATTCACCCATATAAGCGTGGACACCAGCCTCGGCGACCTATATTAGTTTCATATATCGCGAGAGGGGCGGAATCTATGGAGACCGGTTGGAGTTCGGCGCAGAGGCTTACAGTATAGAGTTTTTCCGGAGAGAAGGCTATATTAGGCAAAGATGCGGTGCCTGCGGCAAATTCTTCTGGAGCCAAGTCCATAGGGAGAACTGCGGCGAAGCTCCCTGCTCCCCATACACTTTCATAGGCAACCCTCCGACAAGGCGGAGATACAGCATCGGGGAGATGCGGAGAGAATTTCTCAGGTACTTCGAGCTCCACAACCACGCAGTAATCAAGCCGTACCCCGTGGTGCCTAGGTGGAGGAAGGACCTTTACCTAGTTTCTGCGAGCATAGTGGATTTTCAGCCTCACGTTACTTCTGGAGCCACGGAGCCCCCTGCTAACCCGCTAGTCGTGAGTCAGCCCTGCATCAGACTTGTAGATCTGGACAAAGTCGGCCTAACTTTCGGGCGGCACATGACAATCTTCGAGATGGGTGGTGCCCACGCCTTCAACTCTCCTTCAAGAGAGGTTTACTGGAAGGATAGGACTGTGGAGCTCTGCCTAGGGTTTATGGAGGGACTTGGACTTGATCGGCAGGACATAGTTTTCAAGGAGGGGGTTTGGAGTGGAGGAGGGAACGCGGGTCCATGCTACGAAGTGATACATGGTGGGCTCGAGGTGGCCACGCTCGTCTTCATGAGCTACAAAACGCTCGACGGTGGCCTGGAGGAGATGCCCTACAGGACTGTGGACACTGGGTACGGAATTGAGAGATACACCTGGCTCTCCCAGGGCACCACGTCAGCTTTCAGCTCAGTCTACCAAGACCTATTCAGGAAGTTTGCAGAGCTCTTAGAGGTCCCGCCTGAGGAAGATGAGAGGTTACAGAGATACGCAAAGTACTCGGCCTGGATACAGCCTGGGGGAGGCATAACTGCCTCTGAGGCACGCATGACCGCTGCGAGGCTGGCGGGTGTTGAGATCGGTGAACTGCTGCCCACCATAGAGAGGCTTGAGACACTGTACAAGGCTCTCGACCACACAAAATCTATCGCCTTTATCCTCTCGGACGGGGTCGTCCCATCCAACTCGAAGGTCGGCTACCTTGCGAGGCTCCTAATAAGAAGGATTGTAAGCATCCTCACGAAGCTGGGGGGAGCGAGCCTCCTACCCGACCTAGTCTCGATGCAGATAGAGTACTGGGGCGCGGACTTTCCACACCTCAAGGAGATGAAGGACGAAGTCATCGAGCTAGTTACACACGAGGTCAACAAGTTTGGGGAGACCCTCTCGAGGGGTATGAGTTTCCTCGAGAAGGAGTTGGCAGAGATCAGCAGGGGGACAAAGACGCTCACACCGGACTACGTCGCCAAGCTGTACGAGGAGAAAGGACTGACGCCCGACATAGTTGTTTCAGCGGCAGCAAAGGCAGGGCTGCAGGCACCATCCCCCGAGGAGGTCGAGGAACTGATGGTGTCCAGACACATGAAGGCAGTGGTGGAGAAGGAGGAAGATGATATACGCCTCAGAAACGCCTCACGGATTGTTAAGGGGCTTCCAAAGACGGAGAGGCTCTATTACGAGGATCCTTACGCCTTCAAGTTCAACGCCAAGGTTTTAGCGTCGGCGAACGGCGTCGTGGTGCTCGATAGGACGCTCTTCTATCCCGAGGGTGGCGGACAGGTTGGGGACACTGGAACACTCAGCTGGGACGGCGGCACGGCTAAGGTCATAGACACTCAGATAGTGGACGGAGTGGTGGTACACATTATCGAGGGCCCACAGCCCCCTGCTGGCGTTGTCGTGACCGGCGAGATCGACCACCTTAGACGCCTCAGCATCATGAGGCACCACACAGCAACTCACATACTGATAGGCGCTGCCCGCCGGGTTCTCGGTCGCCACGCCTGGCAGATGGGTGCAAAGAAGGAGGCCGAGGTGGCGAGGCTAGACATTAGTCACCACAAGCCCCTTACGGTGGAGGAGATAGAGCGGATAGAGCTTCTAGCAAACGAGACGGTCTCCAGACGCATACCGGTCAGAATCTACTGGCTCCAGAGGAGCGTTGCGGAGGAGAGGTATGGGTTCACGCTATACCAGGGCGGGGAGGCGCCGCTAGGAGAGGTGCGGGTTGTTGAGATTCCCGGTTGGGATGCAGAGGCCTGCGGGGGGACCCACTGCGCCAACTCGGCCGAGGTCGGCCTGATAAAGATAATGAGGGTTGAGCGGATACAGGATGGCGTGGTGAGACTTGTCTTCACGGCAGGCCCCAAGGCCCTCGGCTACATAAACCAGCGCTTGGCGGAGCTACAGAGAAGGGTGAAGAGACTCTCGGAAGAGGAGTCCAGGCTCAGGCTTGGATACCACAAGCTCATAGAGATTTACCAGACAAGACTGCTAGAGAAGATACGCAGCGCGGCCGAGTACGGGAAATCCGCCAACCTTGAGCGCCTTTTTGACGAGCTCCACTCGATGGCCGCCAAGATATGGAGTACTGCGAGGTTTTATCAGAAGGAGGAATACATCAGTGGGGTCAGAGTGGTCTTCGATTTCAGGCCAGTAGCTGATCCACGCTTCTTCCGGGCACTAGCGCTGGAGGCTGTCTCGCATCAACAGCCCTCATTGTCAGTCATAGCCGGGCAATCTGGGGAGGGGCTGCTAGTGGCTCTCGCCCTTAACAAGAAGGCGGCTGAAAAGGGGCTAAGCCTAGAGAATAGCGTTAGCGAGCTTTCCATAACCCACATAGTTGAGGACGGGAAAGGGGTGTTGGTGGGAGTGTCCGCGGTGGCAGACCCGAGGAGGCTCTACGAGAGACTAGCTAAGATGCTCGCGAGTCTACAACGCTTTTAATAAGAGACGCCTGCCTGAATGCCTGGGCGAGGACCTGCCCTATGTTCTCTCTCGTCACATAGCCCGTCTGGGTCGACAAAGCCAGCGCCCCTAAATATGCCTCCCTGATGATCGCGGCGGCTGTCTCGGAAACGACATAGCATACCCTGATTGCAAGGGTTAGCGCCAGGCTGTAGGCATCGGCAAGAGACTTTTTGCTCCCCTCAACATCTATGTGCAGCAACTTACTGGGAATCTTGATGTCGCCGTCAAACGCCATGATAAGATTTATGCTCCTGTAGACAGCGCCGATCTCCAGCTTAGCTAGGAGTGATGCGAGTGTAGGCTGAATAACCTCTCCAGCCTTCGCGACAACTGTCTCCCTCGCGATCCAGATAGTGCCCCCATCTATTCTAGTCGGTATCTTCATCTTTCCGAACTCTGACAGAATAGGGCCTGGCTGGAGACCCGTGTTCATCGGTGGGATAATCACGTCAATATCTGCCCTTTCGCCCGGCTTTGGCGGAGTCAGCAACCTGCTTCTATCAAGTTCCAGCTTGAGTGTAAATGGACTCATATTTGTGAAGATGAGTAGGAGGGGGTGACCCATCCGGCTGAGCTCCTCGGCGATATAGCCCCTCCCCGCGGCCTGCGCCGCCTTAATCGCAAGGCTCTTTTTGACGCTCTTCAATACTGCAACTCCCCGAAGCCTTGCCCTCAATGAGTGGAGGAGGTCTGAAGAGGTGCGCGTTAAATCGACTATTCCAACCACTGTGTACTGCCTATAGAGTCGCTCAAGCTCGCTGATTCTGGCGGCCTTTACCTCTCTCGGGCGCCTTAGTAGCGATACCCTCTCCATTCACCGTATTCCGCCCAAACCATCTATTTAAGTTGCGCCCGAGCCATCCAGAGGCGTGCTTAAGGGGGGAGACAAAACCCTACTGTCCCAAAAGCTCAGTCAATTATGCTTGAGCTTCCCCAGCCTCCCGGACTTCTGCGAGAGGTGCCTGCGGAGCGAGAGATGGGGCGGGAGCGTGGTGTTAATGGTGGTTGATGCAGCCCTAACATCAAGCGGGCTTAACTATTTCACGGCCGTCGTCCCCAAAGTGAAAAACTTCTCCGATAAGTTCGTCAAGACCGGTAGGATACGATCCCTCCAAGACCTGGCGGCCCTACCACAGGAAGAGTTTGCAGAGATCTGGAAGAACGAGAGACAGTGGCTTGTAGCCCGAGAGATTGCGCGCAGGCTCTCTATCTTCAGTAGCGATGAGCGGGAGGCGCTGAGACGCTGGGCTAGAGGCGCGAACCCTAAGAGGATGAGGGAGGACCCAATCGGCTCGATTAAGGGTGTGGGGCTGGTGACTTTTCAATATCTCCGAGCTATGGGCGGAGTGGATGTGGTCGTGCCGGATAGGGTGGTCAAAAAGGTGATTAACAGGCTGTTGGTGGAGGCCGGTTTCTCGCCGGCCTGGCGTGATTGGGACTTTATCCGTGCAGTGGAGGAGCTTGCCGAGCTCACGGGTCTCCGCAGGATCGAGATCTGCTGGCTAACCTGGCTACTGAGTGGAGAAAGCGAGAGGATGAGGAGTATAATGTGGGATGGGCTCCTTGCCCAGCTATGACAACAGCAGTCGGGCGACATTATAAACCTATTAGATGCCTCCAAACAGACTTCAACAGGGTATGTCGGTCGTCATAGAGCTGGACAGGGGAGTAAGAGAGGCCCTCAACGCGAAGAAGAGGTCGTTCACACAAACATTAGAGATGGTCATAAATCTTAGGGACGTCGATGTCAGTAAGCCTGAGAAAAGGTTCAGCGAGGTAGTCGAGCTCCCTCATGGGCTTGGCCAAAAGGAGAGAAAGATAGCGGTCTTCGCGACTGGCGACCTGGCTCTCCAAGCCTCACGCTCAAAAAACGTCGATAAGGTTCTGGAGAGGAGCGAGGTTGAGGCACTCATCGGGAACAAGAAGGCAGCCAAGAAGCTTGTCAGGCAGTACGACTACTTCCTAGTCGAGCCGCAGCTCATCCCCCTCGCGGCTAGAGCCCTCGGAGCCGCCCTAGGAGGTCTCGGGAAATCACCCATACCGATTCCGCCCAACACAAATATCGACGAGCTGGCCGCCAAGTACCGTCGAAGCGTGAATGTTAGGGTGAGGAAGGTTCCTCAGGTTATGGTGCCTATAGGGACCGATAATATGGGGCCTAAGCAGCTCGTGGAGAACGCGAGAACGGTGATCGACAGGGTTGTCCAAAAGCTAGAGGGCGGCTGGTCAAACATCAAGTCGATATACTTCAAGCTTACTATGGGCTCGCCGGTTAAGCTGCAGCCTGAAAGGAAGAAGTAGCCTCGCTGAGGACCATATCATACTTTCCCTCATTTACTTCTTGAATGAAAGATTTGGGATCCTTACCGGAGATCGTTATGCCCATACTTACGCACGTACCCGCGACAGTCAGGACCGCAGCCTTTAGATTCTTGGCTCGAAGTTGAGGCATCTTTAACTTAGCGATCTTTACTAGAGACTCAAGCGATAGATCTCCTTGGAAGCTCTTCTGCGGGGTGCTCGAGCCCTTATCTACCCTCGCCTCCCTCGCAATTAGAGCCACCGTGCTAGGTATACCGACCTCAGTCTTGAAGGTCTTTGTCTCGGGATCAACATAGACGTAGACGGTTACAGGCATACCGCGGAAATCGGCCGTCTTCTGGTTCAACTCCTGAATAATCTCGAGGACGTTTACCCCAAGCGGCGTGAGGGCGGGGCCTATGGGTGGGCCGGCAGTCGCCTTACCGCCCTCGATCAAGAACTTGAAGGCCCGTTCGGGCATTGCTTGGAAACTATATCCGCCGCAATAAATACCCATCAGCCCGAGCTAGACGCAGTGACTGGTCTGAGGTGCCTGGCGGGCACAGAGATTGGGAGCGGGTACGTGCTCTCCAATAGCTCGATTGTTACCGAGTCTTTCTGCTTATCGATCCTCAATACCCTCCCAGTAACCCCGCGAAGCGGGCCGGAGATCACCTCCACAAGCTCACCCTCCTTAAGCGTCTCTATCGCGGGCCTAGTAACTAGGTGGCTCTTGAGCTCGTCGAGGGAGACCTCGGTCAGAGGCCTAGACTTGACGTGCGGGAGGCCTTGGACAATCATAGCTATTTTATCCCTGTCGCTAGCCTCTACGAAGACGTACCCCCTGAGTGATGGAAGTATGAATATAGAGGAGATCTCGCCTGAGTCTTCGTCGACCCTGTTGCTTATCATCCTAGCTACGTTCTTCTCCTGCCCCACAGTGGTTCTGACGGCGTATATGTGGAAGGTCTTCTTAACCTGCTCGCTCATCATAATCCACCCTGGAGGGCAAGGGCGAGATAGCGAACTATGAAGGATATGGCTCCTAGGAGAAAGACCCCTATTAGGACTATGCGGGCCAGAACCATAAACTCATCACTAGTAGGCTTTCTAGCAACCCTGAGCGTGACTATTACCGACTTGGCGAATTCTTTAAGCCCCATCTACATAGATTCAGACCGAGGAGCCGGATATATATCTTGACCTAGCGGAACTAGATGAGGCCCGCTAGCTTCGCGAAGAAGAAGATAAGCAGTAAGATTAGCCCTATCGCTACGCCGCTTATATTGATGTTGCTGCTGCCGGTCTGGATGTATCTGATGGCCTCAACTATTTTTTGGAACGCTCTCGCCGACGCATAGTTGAGTCCGTCGATAACACGAACCTCCACGTGGTCTCTCACGACTCTTGATAACGCAGTCACGCCTTCGACGAAGACTTTTCTGTAAGCCGCGTCTATGAAATACCTGTTCTCTATGAGTAGGTGAAGCTGCCTAAGGATCGGCCTCGTCCTCACCGCCTCCGTTGAGACTGTCCCCCCCATGTAGAAGAGGTATGCGACGGCGAGCCCCACGGCTAAAATGCTGAGGGATAAGATGTAGGTGAGCGGGGATACGCTGCTCTTCTCGTGTATTCCGACAAGTTCGTGCAGTAGCTCCTCGAACGGTGGAAAGCCGCTCAATGTCAAGGCTGAGAGCACTATTAGAGGGGCAAGCATCGTATAGGGGGCTTCGCGGTGGTGAGCGTGGCCTCCGCTGAGATCGCTCTTTGGCTCTTTTAGGAAGACCTTCGAAAGCCATCTGAAGCTGTAAATAACGGTCAGGATCGACGCCAGAACTACGAGGGCGAGTGGGATCGCGCTCTCTGCCTGTAGTAGTGAGTTGAGGATAAGCTCCTTGCTAAAGAAGCCGTTGAACGGCGGTATGCCCGAGAGGGATAGTACGCCGACGAGAGAGGTGTAGAAGGTTATAGGCATGTGCCGCCTAAGCCCACCCATCTCGTCGATGTTGTTTGTTCCAACGTAGTGTATGACTGCTCCCGCGGCGAGGAATAGTAGAGCCTTAAAGATGGAGTGGCTGATGACGTGGAAGACGCCTGCAAACCAGCCCTGAGGTGTTCCGACGCTTAGTGCGGTGAACATGAGTGCGAGCTGGCTGATGGTTGAGTATGCTATAACTCTCTTAATGTCGTTTGAGACGAGACCCATACTTGCCGCGAAAAGTGCCGTAAACCCGCCGATGAGGCCTATAGTGGTGTACCATTGCGAGAGTTGTGCCGCTGAAAAGTGCTCAAAGGGAACAAAGGTTAATGAGTACCTAGCGACTAGGTACACCCCCGCCTTAACCATTGTGGCTGCATGTATCAAGGCTGAGACTGGGGTCGGGCCCTCCATAGCGTCGGGGAGCCAGACATGGAGAGGAAACTGGGCCGACTTCCCCACAGCACCGCCAAAAGCCAGAAGCAGTATGAGCGTGAGCAGACCAACGTCGAGAACTCCCGCCTCAGCCCTCCCGACTACTATTCTGTGCAGATCCTCGAGCTCCATTGTCCCGAAGTTGATGTAAGTTAAGAGAATTGAGGCAAAGAGCATGACGTCTCCAACCCGCGTGGTTACGAAAGCCTTTATGGCGGCCTCCCTTGCTTCTTTTCTATGAGTATAGTGGCCTATAAGGGCGTAACTGCACAGCCCCACTATCTCCCAGCCTATATAGAGGCCAAGCAGGTTTGAGGACGTGACGAGAAGTATCATGCCCCCTATGAATAGGGTGATGAAGAAGAAGAATCTGGCAACGCCCTCCTCATGCTCCATGTAGCCAATAGAGTAGACAACTATCAATGTACCAATCCCGCTAGCAATTACCGTCATAATAACCGAGAGCGGGTCTAAGAGTACTCCGAAGCTTATCGCCCCGCCATCACGCAGGGATATCCATTCCCACGACACGTGGATAGTCTTTCCACCGGCGACTCTCGGAAGAAACTGTAGAGAGAGTCCGGCAGACGCCGCTACTGTGGCTACGGCGAAGATTTCGCCCACTCGTCGGGAGATCTTGATCAGTGGCGGCACCGCAAAGGCGGCGAGTATCGGGAGCAGCCAGATTAGCCAGGCTTCAAGCATCGCCAATATGGTTTGAAGAGTCAATATTTTAACACACCTCTAGTCAGCCCTGCGCCTCGATCGGCCGACTACTCCCCCTCAATGACTCCCTTAATGGCCTGAAGGAATGCTTCAACGCTCATCTCCGGGGAGACGAGGTACCTCAACACATGTCTCTTATCGGCCACGTAGACCACCGCGCTATGACTTATGTAGTACTCTCCTCTGTTGTTCCTAGCTCTCCATACATCCTCAGGGTCGGCTACCCCGTAGGCTCGCCAAACCTGGGCCAGGTCCTCATAGCTGCCGGTAAGCGCTATTACGCCCGGGTAGTTCCTCTCAACCCACTTTCTCAATACAGGTGGGGTGTCTCGCCATGGATCGACAGTCACGAAGATTACGGCGATCTCTCGGGGGCCAATACCGCCCGCGTCCAGTGCCTGGCTGATCTTCCTCATAGCCAGTGGACAGACATCGGGGCAGTTCGTGTATCCGAAGAAAAGTATTACGGGTTTCCCGGACAGAGACTCGAGTCTGAATGTTTCGTTGTACTGGTCTACAAGTTGGAAGGGTGGTAGCGTCTTCTCACTGGCCACTATCAGATCGTCTCTGGATGGCTTGGAGAGGGGCTGGAAAAAGAGTATGGATAGGGTGGCCGCGGATACTACAATTATTATGGCTGAGACTAAGCTTCGGCGCCTCAAGAAGCTCTTCTCTGGCGAGAGCCGACGGACACCACTAATACCACCACGCCTATACCTAGGAGAAACGCCAACAAAGCGGTCAAGTCGATGCTAGGTAGGCCTCCCGCTACAGCTGTGGGCCTATAGACAATGATTGACCCCTTCATGTACGGGTGGACCCCGCATATGTAGCTGTAATTCCCCTCCTTGCTGAGCGTGTAAATGAAGGTCTCCGCATTCTTCATCAACTGTGAGGTGAACTGCTCCGGCCCTGCGACTACTGCGATATTGTGCTGCCCCGTGACCTCTCCAGCACCAACCCCTAACACATCCTCATTAACCCACCGGACCTTCGAACCAGCTGGGACGGCGGCGACCTTAGGATAGAAACTGTTTCCGAGAATCCTGATGACTATTGGCTCGTCCTGTCTATACACCTTGGGGGATGAGATGTCCTCTGGCGTGGGTTCGAAGGGTGCTATGACCCGCTTCATGTTGGTTATAGTTGTCGGAGGTGCTGGGCCGTTAGGCAATATGATCCTTGAGACATCGTTCCCAACCTTTGAGGAGAGGTAGCCGGCCGCCCCCTTCAGTGTCTGCGTGCCGAACGCGTGGGTTACGAGTAGGAAGTTGCCCTCAGAAGGCACCCGCCACTCAATGACGTATGAGTCTGTTGGGCCGGTCGTGACTGTCTGAAGCCCCCTCTCCACATTGTGTGGATTCCCACCGTGATACACATACTCCCATATTCCGCCAACTACGTGGAAGCTTGAGACCAGGTTTGGTCCCACGTTTAGGAAGTAGAACCTGACATAATCGCCGGGGCGGGCCTGTATAGGCTCGACCAAGTAGCGAAATGCCTTCCCGTTGAACATTACATAGGCTGGCACTCCCCTAGCGAAGTCATCACCTGTTGCGTAAATCTCGTGTTGGAGGAGGAAAACAATGATGTCAGGCTCCCTGCCCAGCTCCTGCTCCAACCTGTACTTAGTGGTCTTTGGCTCGACGACTATCATGCCATACATTCCAGCCATGGTGTGTGTCAGTATGCCGTGGCCCCCGGGGGCGCAGTGATACATATACACCCCTGGGAAGTCCGCCTTAAAGACCAGGGTCTTCGCCTCACCCGGCGGAATTCCGCCAACAAACAACGAGGTCTGTGTGTTCGCCGCGTGGATCGATGCCCCATGCGTATATTTCCCCACGTTCTTGATGGTTATCTCGACAACATCGCCTTCCTCGACGTATATCAGTGGGCCAGGCACGGTACCGTTAAAAGTCCAAGCCCTAAGGACGACCCCATCGTCAATGAGAACGTCGTTCTCCTGTGCTATCAGGAGGAACCTCTTGTTCGGCTCAGCTCCAGGTGGGGGGTTGCCGGGAACGTCGGCATAAACGATTGCATGCACTGTCGGCGCGATTGTTAGAGCTATTGCGAGGGCCAAAAGGGCGCCTATCTCTCTAAACCGATGCGGCAAGCCTCTCACACCAAAATAATATGCTACTGCCGACGTATCAGCCTGCATAGCAAATGCTGTTGCATATGGCGAGGCGTCAAACTATATGATTGCATACATCTACATACATCTCCATAATCTACATAACACGGTGACCCTGCACCAGCTTTCTAAGTGGAGTGATGCTCAGGTTATTCTACACATAGGCTGCGGCGAGAGGGGGAATGAGGAGGCGGAAGTTCTTAAGGAGTTCCCCGAGCTTACGGACCCTTACTCCGGTAGGCCCTTGATGGAGAGGACCATTCTGATAGCGAATACAAGCAATATGCCTGTCTCCGCCCGAGAGGCGAGCATCTATACAGGCACGGCCATCGCGGAGTACTATCGCGACATGGGATACGACGTGCTACTTGTGGCAGACTCGACCAGCAGATGGGCTGAGGCGCTGAGGGAGATCAGCGGAAGGCTTGAGGAGATGACTGGCTTCAGAACCTCCTTCTCAGCCTCAGACAAAGCCCTGTATTTATTCAATAGTTGCTGATGAGTCTTCGATAGAGACCTATAGGCCAGAATCATCCTCCTCAAGACTAGGAAGTCCGCAGTAACCCTCCTAAACCACCCCTCCTCAATACTCATCAAGACCTTGATGTCTCTCCTAGCGCTCTTCGGCAGCTTATGCTCCCTACGCATCTTCTCAATCAGCGTAAGCCTCTTAAGATAATAGACCTCTACCCCCTTCCTTAGTAGTTCTATCGCGCCGTCCGTGTGTCGAGGTGGTAGTGTGTCCATGAATAGCTTGTCTCCGGGCCCAGCAGGGATCTCGCTGAAGCTATCTACATGCTTAAAAGTTATTCCGTCAGTAGTATATGTAATCCTGCATCCCTCGCCGTTCCTCTTACTCCTATGAACGTCTGCGTAGAACTTCAATATCCCTGCACCCCCTCGTTCTGTGTTTTTATCTCGTATGGCCTCGCAACTATGTGGAACCTCTCCACCTGCTCCCTCTCTATGACTATCGAGTTGAGTGGTGGTAGGTGGTAGATTCTCGGCGGCGTTTCTCCAGCAGTGGCCTCATGTATAAGCCACCTCAGCGTCGCGATGGAGGGTATCATCCATGTCCTCAGCCTATCATCACACTCGTTCTGCACAATAATTATTCCGTCTGGAGTCGGAGTAATGTTCAGAACCCTATCCACAGGATATCTAAAGACCTCTAGGAATCTCTTGGATAGCTCTCGCCACGCCTCAGCGATGAATCTCTGCATGATTAGGAAGGACTTGTAGTGCCGCGTGCCCTCGTCTGCCCCGTAGTCCCTGAAGACCATGTAGTAGCCCTCATACCTCCCTAGCTCCTCGCCGCTAAGCCTCGTCCTCAGATAAGCCATAGCCCTCTCAGTAGCCAGCTCGACGACCTCCGGATACACCATCAGCCCACCTCCTCAAAGGCATCCACTATAAGCTCGTTGGCTAGTCTATTGGGGTCGGCGCACACCTTCTGAGACACCAATATAGTTATTGGGTCCTCGTCCAGTCCCTGAGTAATTGTTATCTTTGTGTCATACCTGAAGACCTCGATGCGGACATCGGCACTCTTAAACTCATACACCTTTGGCTCCGACAATCAGCCCACCTCCGCTAGATACCGCCGTAAGATCCTGTAGGCGTTGTAATACCTCACGTCTTCGGAGGGCGCTGTTCTGAAATATTCATAATATTCCTCGTATACGCTTACTTCCGGCCCGTTAACTTGCTTCCTTAGTTGGGTCATCGCCTTCTCCACCGTTTCGGAGATCTCCGGGTCTATGTCCATCTCCATCCCCCTCCCCTCGTCTTGGCAGCCCTGCAACCCCTTATCCGGCCAGAGGCCGTCTCCCTTCACCTTGGGCCGGGAGCAGCCCCCTCTAACACTCCCACCCCGTCCCCGAAGGCAGGGATCGGGGAGGTCCCGCTTCCTTCTCTACCCATGCTTCCACCCTTTCGGGAAAGGCCCTCCACCGGCTCGCGCCGGGCCAGGGGGAGGCTAGGGACTCGCCCTAGCCCCACTTCGCTCCCAGCCCGCCCGGAGCCACAACCCCCACAGACGGAGCCACCGGCCCCGCCCACAGGGGCTATGGCCCCAAAAAGGCGGGTTAAACCGGTGGCTTGGAAAAAAATGGGGGTTTGGATGGATGGGCCTCCTCAGTAGTCGCCTACTTTGTCCGGCCGTTCCAGAGGAGATACTCAGGGGCCAGGCGCCCGCAGAGTATCTTCTCCAGGGCCGCCACCTGCTCTCTGCTGTCGTCGAACCTCCTAGTTATCTCCGTTGTAAGGGGGCGCAACCCTTCACACCCCCACCCACCTCCGGAGAGCGGTCCCGCCCCTGGGGACGCCCCCCGGAGAGCCAGAGGGCGCCGCCAGCTACGGCGGGCATTGCCGCCCCCACGGAAAAAATAGGTGGGGTTGGTCGTTGCCCCGCTATCGTCTGGTGTCTAGATGAACTGTAGCAGCAGCGGTACCACGATGTATATGAATATCAGCGTCAGAGCTCCGCCGACTATCAGCCTGTATCCTATGAACTCTTGCCGCAGCCCGATTGCCACTAGTAGTCCTAGCAGGACCTGCGCTATCCCCAGAACCGTCAGTATGGGCGTCAGGAAGCTGA
>Ga0079997_120633_pt1 | contig 41222 bp, 38 predicted proteins | sample PerSpoCPS_CMetaG_FD_69200 | JGI IMG/M metagenome (GOLD analysis project Ga0079997, IMG submission 69200) | Archaeal communities from Yellowstone National Park, Wyoming, USA - Perpetual Spouter C (PS_C) MetaG (SPADES assembly) (version 2) | ecosystem: Environmental > Aquatic > Thermal springs >... | reverse complement strand
TGATGCAGGACGGCGTGATAGATGGTGCGTGCGGGCAGGGTGCTAAGCGTGATGGGAGGGTTTCGGCGTTTCATCGGGTTGAGTGTACCCCACCGCACTCTCTATTTTCGAACACCCTCCCCAACCTCTTGACAACCTTGCCATCAATGGGGTACTATCCAACATCTAACCTGTAGCCTGAATGAATGGAGGTGTCGGCTATGGTGAACTCGGTGCGAGCAGTGATGCTGTTAGCTTCTGTGGGGTTCATTCTCTTTGCAGAAGCTCAGCAGCCGTTTTTGGCGATGAAATTTCAGCATGTCCCCTTTGGTGTCGGAATAGGCGCCTCGGGGTTGAACCCTACTGACCTTGACCGAGACGGACGAGACGAGATTGTCGCTGGGGCTTCTGCTGGAACCACCTTCGGTCCCAACAACTTTTGGTATGTGCTGAAGCGTCGTGGTACAGGACTGGAGATGGTGTATGTGTCCGATCTCTACACTTCTCCCATCTACAGCGTGCGTACTGCCGATATAACAGGCGATGGACGCCACGAGATTCTGGTAGCTTCTGGGAACACAATCTATGCTTATGACGGCTGTGACTTTCGCGAAGTGCGCCGAACTGTGACCGCTGCATCTGAGATTTACTCGCTGAATGTTGCCGATGTAGATAGCGACGGCGTGCTGGAATATGTGTTTATCAATCGCTCCGCACTTTACATCTACAACGCTCAGACGGGTGCCCTGAAATATCAAAGCGCCACTTATAGGGGAACCAGCGTCGCTGTGGGAAACGCAGATTTGGACAGCGATTTGGAAATCGTGGTCGCAACAGGCGATAACAGCACGGGCTATGTGCTGAATGGGCGTACGCGCGCAGTGGAGTGGTCGCACCCTAATGGTTTTGGTAGCATCGTGCGCATTGGGGACGTCAACTCCTTTTACCCAGGTGCTGAGATTGTCGGCGCAAGAGTGTGGGGCGCCATCACGGTCTATAACGCTACAGTTAGATCGCCCCTCTACGAGCAGCCCTCGTTCAACAACGCCGCGCTTCAGTTGGCGGATGTCAATCGAGATGGTCGCATCGAAATCGTTCATGGTGATGCCCAATGGGGCAACATCTGGGTGCGTGACGGAGAGACGCTCGCTTTACTCGGCTCTATTAGAAACCCAGAACACGGCGTTACAGGTATCGCGATTGCTGACACAGATGGCGACGGAACCAACGAGATTCTGTGGGGCGCAGGATACAGTTCCACAGGTCCCGATTACCTCTTTATCGGCGATATTGAAACCTATCAAATTGTGTGGCAAAGCGTGGACATCGTGCCACCTTTTTATGCGATGGCGCACGGTGATCTGAATGGCGACGGAATTCAGGAACTGGTCTATGGTAGCTTTGAGTCCGAGAGCGGTTATGACGGCGGGATCTGGTTTGTGCGCAACTCGCGTACATGGGAGCTGCTCTATACATCCTCACCAGACCAGTCTTTTACCGGGCTGATTCGACTTGCCGTCGCGAATGTCGATGATGACCCCCAAATGGAGGTGCTGGTCGGTACAGGTTCTGGTTATACGGGCGCTGTGGCTTGCTACGATTCCCAGACCCACCAGCGACAGTATCAGACAGCCGGGTTGGATGGGCTTTCTATCTGGGGTATTCAAGTGGCAGATGTTAACCGGGATGGCACTTTAGAGCTGGTTGTCTCCACCCGGCGTGAGCATACAGGCGCGCCCGGCACCTATCTCTATCTCTACAATGCCCGCACGGGAGCCTTTATCTGGCGCAGTGTGAACCTCGGGCTTAGTCAGTGGAACCCTTTGGCTTACCTGCGCGTGGGGAATATAGACGCCGACGACGCCTTGGAGATTGTCGTCGGTGAAGAGAACGGTCAGATAGTCATCTACGATGGCATCACACGGCTCCAGCAGCTGGCGACCCCTGCGCGCGAAGTCACGGCACTCGAACTGGCTGACCTCAACGGCGATGGCATCCAAGAGATATTGATAGGTACCGCGAACGGGGCTCTCTACATTCTGAACCCCAGCACAGGTGGTATCCTGCAAGGGTTGGGCAACTATGGTGGGCGCATCAATGGGCTGCAGGTGAGCGATCTATTGGGCACGCCAGACCCCGACCTCATCTTCTGCGTGAATGGACGGCTCCATGTGGTCTATCGAGACCCTGTCACAAATCAGACCGCTGTATGGCGAAGCAACCCGTTGGGTCAGAACGCGGGACAATACGACAGCCTCCGCGTTGCCGATCTGGATAACGACGGTCGGAAGGAGATTGTCCTGAATGTGGGTATAGGTCTGCGAGTCTACAACCTAATCACCGATGTCCCTGAAGGGGACATTAATCGAGATGGTTGTGTGGACGACGCGGACCTGCTGGGTCTCTTATGCGCTTTTGGTGAATCTGGCAACAATCTACCCGCCGATATCAACAGAGATGGACGGGTAGATGATGGTGACCTGCTCATCGTGTTGTTCAACTTTGGTATAGGATGTTGAAAGTCACCCCCTGTCGGGGCGGTTCGTCTTGCTGCCCCGACAGGCACAACCCTCTCTCCCCCTCTCGACCAGTTGGTGGATTGGTTCTGTTCAGAGAAAAATTTGCGAGGTATACTACCGCTTGTGCGCGTTGTACGCTGCTGGATGATACTAATCGCAAGGACAGAGTTTACAGTGATCCTCTCGCGTCGGCGGCGCAACTGTTCCAGTAGCGACATCGCAGAGAGTATACTTCCGACAACCCTGCGCCGACAAACTGATCTTCTTGATGTACTGGGTCAACACATCGTTGACAGCTGGCAAGCCCTGACACGACCATTCTAACACTATATTGTCCAACAACACTACAGACATCAAACCTACATATCCCAAACCCGAAAAACCCAACGCCACACAACACCCATACGGCGTCCGACCCGCCATCCCATACCCAGAATGCACACGCTGATAGGTAAGTTCCCTCGTGGGCGTGCCTTCTGTTGTGCGCGTTGTTGGAGCGGTTCTACAGGCGGTGCGCCTGCTTTTTTCAAGTGTGGGTAGCGGATGGGCAACAGGGGCGGGTGTAAACGATGTGTTGGCGCATTTACCTACCCCCTTGACAAACCCTGACCCTGTTGGGTATCTTAATTTTAGCACTCGGACGCCGAGAGTGCTAAATTCAGGTTCAAATTCAGACCGTAAGGAGGTAGATGGGTATGACTTTCAGACCGCTCAACGACAAGGTTGTGATTGAGCTGCTGGAGGAGGACGAGAAGACCGAAACGGGCATCATCTTGCCCGACACAGCGAAGAAACGCCCGCAAGAGGGTACGGTGATTGCCGTCGGTCCAGGACGCTTGCTCAACAATGGAAATCGCGCGCCGATGACCGTGCAGGTCGGGCAGCGCGTTGTTTTCTCCAAGTATGCGGGTAGTGAGTTTGAGTATGACGGCAAGAAGTACCTTATCCTCGACGAAGACCAAATCTACGCGATTCGCGAGAAATAAACAGAGTTAGGAGGTGAGACCTATGCCTGCGAAGATGCTGAAGTTTAACGAAGAGGCTCGACGCGCCTTAGAGCGCGGTGTGAACAAGGTCGCCAATGCCGTGAAGGTAACCCTCGGACCGAAGGGGCGCAATGTGGTGCTGGATCGCAAATGGGGTACGCCGATTATCACCAAAGACGGCGTGACCGTTGCAAAAGAGATTGAGCTGTCGGATCCATGGGAGAACATGGGCGCGCAACTTTGCCGTGAGGTCGCGTCCAAGACGAACGATGTGGCGGGCGACGGCACGACCACCGCAACCGTGCTCGCGCAAGCCTTAGTCAACGAGGGCATGCGCTATGTCGCGGCGGGAGGCAATCCTATCGCGCTCAAGCGCGGCATCGATAAAGCCGTCGCGAAAGCCGTCGAAACCATCAAGCAGCACGCTATCCCCGTCACCGAGCGTGAGCAAATCGAGTATGTCGCCACCATCGCAGGCAACGACCCCGAAATCGGCAAGATGATTGCCGAAGCGATGGACAAGGTCGGCAAGGACGGCGTGATAACCATCGAAGAGTCCAAAGGCACGCAGACCACGCTGGAGATTGTCGAGGGCATGCAGTTCGATCGGGGCTACATCTCGCCCTACTTTATCACTGACCCCGAGCGCATGGAGGCGGTGCTGGAGGACGCGCTGATCCTGATTTACGAGAAGAAGATTAGCTCCGCGCAAGACCTGTTGCCCGTGCTGGAGCGTGTGGCGCAGGCGCGCCGCCCGCTGCTGATTATCGCTGAGGATGTGGACGGCGACGCGCTGGCGACGCTGGTGGTCAACAAGCTGCGCGGCGTGCTGCAGGTCGCTGCCGTCAAGGCGCCGGGCTTCGGCGAGCGACGCAAGGCAATGCTCGAAGACATCGCCATCCTCACAGGCGGACGCTTCATCTCCGAAGACCTCGGTATCAAGCTCGAAAATGTCACGCTCGACATGCTCGGTCAGGCGAAGAAGGTGGTCATCGGCAAGGAGGAGACGACGATTATCGAGGGGGCAGGCTCTCCAGAAGCCGTGACGGGACGCATCAACCAGATCAAGCGTCTCATCGAGACCACCGAGAGCAGCTACGACCGCGAGAAGCTGCAGGAGCGTCTGGCGAAGCTGTCGGGCGGCGTGGCGGTCATCAAGGTCGGTGCAGCCACCGAGACCGAGCTGAAGGAGAAGAAGCACCGCTTCGAGGACGCCCTGTCGGCGACCCGCGCAGCCGTCGAGGAGGGCATCGTGCCTGGGGGCGGCAAAATCTTCCTGCTGGCGCAAGCCGCGCTAAACGGCATCGGCGACAACGATGACGAACGCACAGGCGTTGCCATCGTCAAGCGCGCCCTCGAAGAGCCGCTGCGCCAAATCGCCGAGAACGCAGGGCTGGAAGGCTCCGTCATCGTCGAGAAGGTCAAAGCGCTCGGTACACACGAGGGACTCGACGCGCGCACGGGCGAATTCGTGGACCTGGTGAAGTCGGGTATAATTGACCCTGCCAAGGTCAGCCGCGCCGCGCTGGAGAACGCGGCGTCCATCGCAGGGCTGGTGCTGACCACCGAAGCGATGGTCGCCGAAAAGCCTGAAAAGAAGACGGAGCCGACGCCTGGTGGGGGCGGCGACTTCGACGACTTCTAAGCTTATCCCCCTCCCACCCCCAAGGACCGGGTGCTGTCCCCCTCCACCCGGTCCTTCGAATATCAGACGCCGAGTCTGGTAGCCTTCAGCCCGAGCTAAGGGTGGGGCTTGCAACGCGCGTCGCAAGTTGGGTATACTAATATAGCGTTGCCGGGTCGTCTAACGGCAGGACGCCAGACTCTGGATCTGGTAGTGGTGGTTCGAATCCACCCCCGGCAGCCATAACCACATTAAGGAGCCTCCAATGAAACTCTTCGTGGACACAGGCAAGGTCGAAGAAGTCCGCAAGGCAGCCGAGTGGGGCATCGTAGACGGCGTAACGACCAATCCCTCGCTGATTGCACAAACAGGGCGCGGCTTCAAGGAGACGGTGCTGGAAATCTGTTCCATCCTCCCCCACAGTTCCATCAGTGCAGAGGTGGTCGGCACAACGGTTGAGGAGATCCTGCGCGAGGGGCGCGAAATCGCCTCATGGTCGCCCAATATTGTGGTCAAGGTGCCGATGACGCCTGCAGGGATCGCCGCCACGCGCCAACTCACGCGCGAGGGCATCCGCGTGAACATGACGCTGGTCTTCTCGCCAGCGCAGGTGCTGCTGGCAGCCAAAGCGGGCGCGACCTACATCAGCGTGTTCGTCGGACGCGTGGACGATGTCTCCAGCGAGGGCATGCGCACGATAGAAGACGCCGTGCAGATTGTGGAGAACTACGGTTTCGACAGCGAGGTGCTGGTCGCCAGCATCCGCCACCCGATGCATGTGGTGGAGGCGGCGCGCCTGGGCGCACACATTGCCACGATGCCCTTCAAGGTGATGGAGCAACTGTTCCAGCACCCGCTGACCGACATCGGCTTGAAACGCTTCCTGGACGACTGGAACAAGGCGGGGCTGCGGATTTTTGAGTGACTAGCCACCCCCGCGCCGCTTCACCTTCAGCAGGCGTCCCAGCGTGTCTTCGGGCGCGCCGTCCGTACTGTCTGCTTTCGGTGCTGCGGCGACAGGCGGCGGCTTTTCGAGCGGTGTGTCGGGCTGAGAGGGCGGCATGCGCACGGTCGCAGTCGCGGCGACGCGCTCGCGCGGAGCGGTGGGAACCTGCGTGCGGTGGGCTGCGCGCTGCTTAGCCGCCTGCAACCGTGCAGCAACAGGCGCAGTCGCCCCGCGCCGCTCCCGACGCCAGCGCAACCGACCCAGCAGCGTCGCGACCGCCTCGGGAATCGTAATCACCACGCGCCGTACCGTGATGTCAACCATCAACAGCATCAGCGCCAGCAACAGCGCCAGCGTCCACAAGTCGCGCGTGAACCGCTGGGGCGCGGGCGGCGGGTCGTAGGCGCGGGCAGGCTCGGGCGCGACGCGCCCGCCCGTCAGCGACGCTATCCGCTCCAGCAGCGGGCGGTTCTGACGGTAGAAGCGGTACTCCAGCGGGTAGGGCACTGCCAGCGCGGTGGTCAGCGTTGTCGTGCGCCCCGTGCCGAAGTCGCCCTGCGTGCTTAGCACATACAGCCCCTGCCCGCGCAGCGGGAACTGCGCCGTGTAGCGTCCCGCGCCCTCCATGCTCAGCGTCAGTTCCGTCGTCTCGCCCGACGGCGCGCCCACTGTCAGTTTCGGCGTCAGCCCGTTGATTGGCTCGCCCTGCGGGGTGAACGCCTGCAGTTCCACAATTGCCTGCCCGTTGCGCACGGTCGCTGTCAGCCCCAGATTCGGCTGTGCGCTGGGGCGCATCGCGCTGCGAATCACCTGCGTCCAGAAGACCGCGTAGCCGTCCCAGCCCAGCCAGCGTTGCGCCCAGCGCGGCTGCGCGTCCGATGTGAACGCAATCGCCGTGCCCAGCCCGTACCGCCACACCGCCAGCAGCGGGTCGTCCTTATGCGTGCGCATCAGCGTCTGTGCCAGCGGGCGGTCGGAGACCAAGTTGTACGCCAGCAGGGCAGGCGTGCGGCTCCAGTCCACCTCGCGCAGGCGTTCGTCCGCCGTGTTCACTTTGGGGATGAACGCGCCCTGCTCGATTGCCGTGCGCGTCATCGCACTCACATCGGCGGTGAACAGGCGGGGCAGCGAACTCGCGTCGCGCGTCTGATAGAACTGCCCGCCGCCCACCCGCGCCAGTTGCTTCAGGAATTTGGTTGCGTCGCCGTCGCCGAACGCCACCACGCTCAGCGTCACGCCCAGCCGACGCAACTGCTGCGCGACTTCAATGCTCCCCTCCTGCTCGTCGCAGTCGTTGGCGTCCGCCAGCATAATGATGTGCCGTACGCGGTCGGGCGGCTCGGTCAGCATCCCGCGCATCGCCATCTCCAGACTGCTGCGCACGAAGATCCCGCCCCCCGTGCCGTACACCTTCTGCAGCACGGCGATAATCGGCTCGCGCTCGCTGGCGGGGAAAATCGCGCTTGGCGGCTGACCTGCGCGCTGCCCATGGCAGCCCTGAAACTGCCGCCCGTCGCAACTGAATGGGTCGAACCCCGTGCGCGCCATATCGGGCAGCAGCCAGTCCGACCCGTGGCTGCTGATAATCACCCCGAAGCGGTCGATGGGGCGCAGCATCCGCAGCGTCTTGATGGATGCTTCCGCCGCCAAGTGCGCCACCTTGTGCTGCCCGATGTAGTTGTTCATACTGCCCGAAGCGTCTACAATCAGGATAACGGTCGCCGCGTGCTGAATCTGCCGATGCTTGATCTCCAAGTCCACGGGCAGCAGTTCGGCGATGGGTGTGCCGTAGTAGCCGCCGGGCTGGTACGAGTTCTCGCCGCCGATCATTACGAAGCCGACCCCGCCCTCACGCACGGCGGACTGCACGGCTTCCATCTGCTGCGGGCTAAGCGCGGTCGCGGGGAAGTCGTTGAACACTATCGCATCGTAGTCGAGCAGTTTTTCGGGTCGGTCGGGGAAGCCACCCTCGCGCACGCGCGTGACGGTGATCGCGTTCGCCTGTAGGGCGCGTGCAATCGCGTCGCTTGCGCCTGCTCTGCCCTCCGCAATCAGCACATGCGGCTTGCCCTGCACGCGGGTCAGCGCCAGCCCGAGATTGTTGCGCGGGTCGCTGTCGGGTTGCGCCTCCAGCACCGCGCGGATGCGCTGCACGCCCGGCTTGTCGGCGCGGAGCGTGGTCGTAATCAGGTTCACGCCCGGCGAGAGTTTGACGGGGATGCGCTTGATGGGCGCGCCCTCGCGGTCAAGGGCGATTGTGCCCTCCGCGTGCCGCTGGGACTGCACCACGATGCGCACGGTGTACGGCTCGCCGACTTTGGCGACGCTGGGCGCCTCCAGCGCTTCAATCAGCGCGTCGTTGCCCGCCTTGCCCGTCGGCAACGGCACGACATCAATCGGGATGCCCTCCACCGCAGCGACCTGCGCGGCGGCGTAGGCGTCGCCTGCCGTCTCGTTGCCGTCGGTCAGCAGCACGATGCGCCGCGCGTAGCCGTCGGGGAACAGCGCGCTCGCCAAGCGCAACGCGGCGGCGATATCCGTGCCGTCGGGGTTCGGCTTAGCGTACAGGTTGTCCATCGTCTTGCGCGGCGCGGGCAGCCACTCCACCATCGGCTCCGCGCCAAACACCACCAGCCCCGTCCGCGCGTCGTCGGGGGCTTGGCGGAGGGCTTCCTGCAGGTACTGCTGTGCGGCGGCGCGCCCCTCGTCCGAGACGCTCGCCGACCGATCCAACACGAACACCGTGCAGGCGCTCTGCAGCGACCCGACCCCCTGCCACCCCGCCAGCGCCAGCACAATCAGCAGCACCAGCGCGAACCGCAACGCCAAAATCAGCCGTCGGCGCGCTCGACTGACCCCCAGCAGACGCCGACCCGTCCACCAGACCCAGCCCCACGCCACAGGTAGCAACAGCAGATACCACGGCTCGGTGAAACGCATGGCACGGTAGTTATACCCGAGGGCGGTTGCCCTGCCGTGGGATATAATACTGCCGTGAAGCGACCTAAAGACCCGCTAACGGCGCAAGTGAACCCAGTTGCCGAGCGCGACCGTATCTGCACCGTGTTGCGCCAGCACTTGCCAGACCTGCAGCGACAGTATCCCATCCGTGCGCTATGGCTATTCGGCTCGCACGCGCGCGGCGAGCAGCGACGCCGCAGCGACATCGATGTGCTGGTCGAGTTCCGCGAAACGCCGACCCTCCTCGATCTCGCGCGGCTCCAGCACGAGTTGACCCAACTGCTGGGCAAGCGCGTCGACCTCGCGCTCAAGGACGCCCTCAAGCCCCACATCGGGAAGCGGATTTTGGAGGAAGCCATCCCACTTCAACATCTGAATAGGGCAGACACAGGGGGCTGTTCCTGCAGAGATGTCGTTGCTTTTATGGCTTTGGCGCGGCGATTGGTATGATACCGTCGCCGCAGGGTAGGCGAGGGCGTAGGGGCGCACGGCGGCGCGCCCTGAAGCTGCGCGCCAACCCCTTTGGAGTGCTGAAGCGCAGCTTCAGCGTCAGGCGGAAGCTCCGCTTCCGCACTCCAAACTCCCCCGCGCCCAAGCGCGAAAGGGGGGCACAAAGATTGAGTACAGAACCGCTGTAGGGTATATAAATTCCGCAGGGCGCAGACGCCCTGCAAGGAGGTCAACGATGGCGCGTAAGATTCTGATGCTGGTTGGGGATTACGCTGAAGACTATGAGGTAATGGTGCCGTTCCAGGCACTGCAGATGGTCGGCTTCGAGGTGCATGCGGTCTGCCCTGGCAAGCGCGCGGGTCAGAAAGTGCGCACGGCGGTTCACGACTTCGAGGGCGACCAGACCTACTCGGAGAAGCCTGGGCACAACTTTACGCTGAACTACTCGTTCGATGAGGTGAACCCTGCCGACTACGCTGCGCTGGTGGTCTCTGGCGGGCGCGCGCCCGAATACATCCGCCGCGAGCCGAAGGTGCTGGAGATGGTGCGCCACTTCTTCGAAGCGAACAAGCCTGTCGCGGCAATTTGCCACGGGCTGCAGGTGCTGACCGCTGCAGGCGTGCTGCAGGGGCGCACGGCGACCGCCTATCCCGCCGTCGGATCCGAACTGACGCTGGCAGGGGCGCGCTTTGAGGAAGTGCCCGCTGACAAAGCGGTCGTGGACGGCAACCTCGTCACCGCGCCCGCATGGCCTGCGCACCCCGAATGGCTGGCGAAGTTCCTGCAGGTGCTGGGCGTGCGGATTGAGGGCGTGTAATCGCTACAGGGCGGCTTTGCCACGCTCTTCCGTGCGGATGCGGATGGCGTCGGCGTAGGGCAATACGAAGATTTTGCCGTCGTCGGGCTGACCTGTGCGGGCGTGGCGAAGCACCGTCTCGACAATCGGCTCCACCTGCGCGTCGGGCACGACCAACTCCAGGCGCAGGCGGATAGGCAGGCGAATCAGCGTCTCCTCGCCGAACCAGTCGGTTTCGGGCGGGCTGCAGAAGTTCCCTGGCAGGAGATTGCGGGAATGCGCGACATCCTTATTCACGGCTACTATGATGTCAGCGTAGAGATTGTCTGGAAGACCGTGCAAGAAGACCTTGCGCCACTCCGCCAAGCAATACTTACAATCCTCGCCTCTCACGACTTGGGCGAGAGCGGTTAGCAAGGTAGGCTATGTGTGCAGTACGCCCCCTTCAGTGACGCAGGATACCCCCAAGCGCCAATTCGTGCATCGCCGCCGACGCGCCCGAAGCACGGCGGGCATTACCGTCGCGGCGCAGTTGGCGCGGCGGGGCATCCACGATGTCGCCCTGATCGAACCCTCGTCGAAGCACTACCACCAGCCGTTGTGGACGCTTGTGGGGGCAGGCAGACGAGCATTTCGGGCTCGCGTTGGGTCCACTGTACGCAGGCGCGCCGACGGTGTGGGGCACGCTGTGGGCGGTAGAGGATGTGGCGACGAGCTTGCTGATGGGCAAGGCGTATGAGCTGCTGCAGGCGGGCGTTGGCAAAGCGGCGGCGCTGCGCGAGGCGCAACTGTGGCTGCGCGAACTGACGGCAGGTGAGGTGGCGCAGATTCTGAAGGCGCACGCGGCAATTCCGCCCGCGCAGGCAGTGGTAGAGATGGCACGGATGGCAGCGGCGCAACTGCTGCCCGTGCAACGCGAATACGCGCTAATGGACGCCTCGGAGCGACCGTTCGCGCACCCGTACTACTGGTCGGCGTTCCAGTGCGTGGGGGTGTGATAGCACGGGCAATCACGCAGGGTTGCCCCTACACACGCGGGCGCACAGAACGGGCAACCACGCAGGGTTGCCCCTACAGAACGGTGCGTGGGTAGGGCGCGTGTGTAGGGGCAGACCTGCGTGTCTGCCCCATTCGCGAAATCAAGCAACACATATGTAGGGGCAGACCTGCGTGTCTGCCCCATTCGCGAAATCGGGCAATTGGTCGGCGTTCCAGTGCGCGGGGGTATGATACGCCAGGCAACCCCGCAGCGGGCAACCCCACAGGGCTGCCCCTACGGAACGGCGCGTGCGTTGCCTGCACTTGCATTTGCGCCCCACAAACGGGTATAATTCGGAAGCCACACGGGGATCGTAGCTCAGCTGGTTAGAGCGCCTGACTGTGGCTCAGGAGGTCGTGGGTTCGAGTCCCATCGGTCCCCCCAGAGTGGGCCGTTAGCTCAGTTGGTAGAGCAGCTGACTCTTAATCAGCGGGTCGCAGGTTCGAGTCCTGCACGGCCCACCATCTCTTTTTTGTTTTGCGCGGGGTACACTAAAGCTGTGAGACCTGACACCATCATTCCGATTGAGTCGCTCACGCCGCGCCAAATAGTGGCGGAGCTGGACAAGTATATCGTCGGACAAACCAAAGCCAAGCGCGCCGTAGCGATTGCCTTGCGCAACCGCTACCGCCGCCAGCAGCTCCCCCCCGAGCTGCGCGACGAAATCTTGCCCAAAAACATCCTAATGATTGGTCCCACAGGCGTTGGCAAGACCGAGATCGCGCGTCGGCTGGCGATGCTGGTGCGCGCACCCTTCATCAAAGTCGAAGCGACTAAGTTTACCGAAGTGGGCTATGTCGGACGCGATGTCGACTCGATGGTGCGCGACCTAACCAATATCGCGGTGCGCATGGTGGAGCAGGAGAAGATTCAAGAGGTGCGCCCGAAAGCGCAGCGACGCGCCTACGAACGGCTGGCGACCCTCCTGCTGGACAAGACCGAGCGCCCCAAGCGCGGACGCCGACGCGAAATCACGCCGCTGGAGATGCTCTTCCAAATCCTGCACCAAGATGACGACGAGGAGGACGAGGCACCCGCTATTGAAGAAGAGACCCCCGACGAGAAAGCCGACCGCCGCACCCGACGACGCCAAATCTTGGAACAACTCAAATCGGGCGCACGCGACAAGGAGACCATCGAAATCGAAGTGGAAGAGAACCTTACCCCATTCGTGCAGGTCTTCTCGCCGCAGGGCATCGAAGAGATGGGGCTGGACACTGACTTGCTGCCGTCGTTCGGACCGCGCAGCCGTAGCAAGCGCGTGGTCACCATCGCCGAAGCCATCGACATCTACACCCAGCAGGAAGCGCGCAAAATGATCGACCGCTCCGCTGTCATCAGCGAAGCCATCCAGCGCGTGGAGCAGACAGGGATTATCTTCATCGACGAAATCGACAAAATCGCAGGCTCTGGGCGCACCGTAGGACCCGATGTGAGCCGCGAAGGCGTGCAACGCGACCTGCTGCCGATTATCGAAGGCTCCACCGTCACCACCAAGTTCGGTCCCGTGCGCACCGACCATATCCTGTTCATCGCGGCGGGCGCGTTTCATACCTCCAAACCCTCAGATTTGATTCCTGAGTTGCAGGGGCGACTGCCCATTCGTGTAGAACTGGAGCCGCTGGGCGCGGAAGACTTCCGCCGCATCCTCACGGAACCCAAAAACGCGCTCACCAAACAATACCAGCAACTGATGGCGACCGAAGGCGTGCAATTGGAATTCACCGACGACGCCATCGACGAGATCGCGCGAATCGCCAGCGAAGTGAACGCTCGCACCGAGAACATCGGCGCACGACGCCTGCACACGGTGATGGAACGGCTGATGGAAGACCTCTCGTTCGAGGCACCCGAGCACGCAGGCGAGCGCATCGTCATCGACCGCGCCTATGTGCAAGCCAAACTCGCCGATATAGTGAAAGATACAGACCTGAGCCGATATATCCTGTAGGCGGCGGGGGAACTTTCGACGCCACGATGAGATACAATTCACTGATGGAGGGCAGCCGAGCGTGAGAACGAAATGGCTTCGCGGCGGGCTTAGCGTGCTGGCGTTAGCACTGGTGTTCGCCAGCGGCTGGTTGACCCGCAATGTTCTGGTGAGCCACACGATGCAGAGTGGCGGGGCGATGGTGGTGCAGCGCGACTTCGCGCCTGCGCTGGCGGACGCACGCACGCCCACATCTAACCCGCAGGTCTCCGAACCATCGATGGTCACGCTCTTCGGGAATGTGTACCGCATCGTGCGCGATGAGTATGTGGAGCCTGTGGAGCCAGAGAAGCTCACCTACGGTTCACTGGAAGCCCTGCTTGGCTCACTTAACGACCCGCGCTCGCAGTTTCTGCGTCCCGAGCAGCGCGAGCAGTTCGCCCGCGCCCTCAACGGCGAGATTCAGGGTATCGGCGCGGTGCTGACCGTCGTGCAGCGCAAGACCACCCTGCGCGTCGGCGACGAGACCGCTCCGCTGGAGCAGAACCTGCTGCAGGTGGTCGCCGTGGTGCCCAACTCGCCCGCCGAGAAAGCAGGGCTGAAATCGGGCGACTTCATCGACGCCATCGACGGGCAGTGGATTATCTCCGAAGACCCGTTCGCTGAGATTGCCCAGCTGCAGCGCATGCACAGCCCGCGCGAGCAGATACGCCAAGCCAGCGAGCGCGCCCGCAAGCGACTGGAAAACAGCCTCTCGCTCAGCGAAGCCATCCGCCGCCTGAGCCAGACTCCAACAGACACCAAAGACGCTAAGCCGCTCAAGCTAACGATTAAGCGCGCGGGGCAAACGCTGGAGGTGGAAGTCGTTCGTACCACAACGCGCGTGCGCCCGCTGGAGTATCGGCTGCTGCAGGGGCGCTGGGGCTACCTGCGTCCGAACCTGCTGAACGCCGCTGCCAGCCGCGAGTTCGCCAACGCGCTGCGCACCCTCAAACAAGGCGGCGCGAAAGGCTTGGTGATTGACCTGCGTGGCGTCGCCATCGGACAGCAGGAGCCCGCGCTGCAGATGCTCAGCCTTATCGCCACGAAACAACAGGTCGCCCAAGTCGAGTATCGCGACGGCAACCGCTACAAGATGCGCCCGCTCCGCCTGCCGAAACCGCCCCAGCCCGCCAAGCTGCCCGTCGCTGTGCTGGTGGATCGCGGCACCTACAATGTGGCGGAGCTGACCGCGCTGGCAATCCGACAGACGGCGAACGCCCGCCTCTTCGGCATGCCGACCTTCGGGGACGCTTCACAGACGAATTTGTATCAACTCAAGGACGGTTCGGGCTTCACGCTGACCGTCGGACGCTATGTGGGGCTGGACGGCACAAAGTTCCACCAGAAGGGTCTCCAGCCCGATGTGCGCGTGGCGGCTGAGCCGCGTATGCGCGGGCAACTGGGGGGCGACCCCGCGCTGGAACGCGCCATCAACTGGCTGCAATCGCAGGAGAAACGGTCATGAGAGAACGCGGACGCGCTTGGGTCTACACGCTACTGTTGATGCCGCTGCTGTTTGTAGGCGGGTTCGTGGTGTCGGAAGCCTACGCTGTGCTAACCCACAACTCGCCGTCGCTGCTGCGCGACTCGCTGCGCAACCTCACCCGCCGCGAGGTGCTGGAGCCGACAGACGCCTTCCGCAGCGCGCTCGCCGAAGTGGAAGCACACTTCTACGGCAAGCCACCCGCTATCGACAAGCTGACCTACACCAGCATTAACGGAATGCTCAGCGCACTGGAAGACCCCTACACGCGCTTCATGGATCCCGACGCCTTTCGCCGCATGCAGGAGGACACCACAGGCAGCTTCACGGGCATCGGCGCGCTGCTGGAAGACGCCCCTGGCGGCGCGCGCATCGTGCGACCCCTGCCCAACAGCCCCGCCCAAAAAGCAGGACTGCAACCCGGCGACATCATCATTGCTGTGGACGGTAAAAGCTTAGAGCGCGTCGCCCTCGACGAAGCTGTGCGCATGATTCGCGGACCGCGCTTCACAGAAGTCAAACTCACCATCCGCCGCGGCGAGCAAGAGCCGTTTACCGTGACCATCAAGCGCGATCTGGTGGAAAGCCCCACCGTCGATGTCTACCTGGAAGACGACGCCAACAAAATCTACCGCATCTGGCTGCAGAACTTCAGTGAGAAAGCCCCTATTTTGCTCGATCGCGCCTTGCGCCAAATTAAGCAGGAAGGCGGACGCGCGATTATCTTAGACCTACGGGCGAACCCTGGCGGACTGCTCGATTCGGCAATAGAGGTTGCCAGCCGATTCATTCCAGGGGACAAGGTCGTCGTGAGCGTTGTCGGTAGGCAAGGGCTGCTGGAGCGCAAATACACCCTGCGCGGGCGATACGCAAACTTAGAGGTGCCGATGGTCGTGCTGATTAACGGCGGCAGCGCAAGCGCATCGGAAATCGTCGCAGGCGCACTGCGCGACCACAAAATCGCCCCCCTCATCGGCGAGGACTCGTTCGGCAAAGGGCTGGTGCAGACTGTCATCCAGACTTCGCATAACACAGCCGTTGCCGTTACCACCGCTAAGTACCTCACGCCGAACGGTACCGACCTGAACGCGAAAATCGTGGACGGCAAGCGCGTCGGCGGTCTCAAGCCCGACATTGAGGTCAAAAACCCCGAAGACTGGCGCATGACCGAAGAGGATAAGGCGCGCGACAAGCAACTTCAAAAAGCGTTGGAGGTGCTGCGCGAACAGCTGAACGCCACCCAACGCGGCGATAGCGTGCTGCGCGCGCAGTCCGACGGGGAGGTGAGCCGATGATCCTGTTTATGGGCGCAGACCACGCGGGCTACTCACTCAAAGAGTTCCTGAAAAACCACCTGATTCAGCAGGGCTACGACATCGTCGATGTGGGCGTCTACTCGGAAGAGCCTGCTGACTACCCCGATATCGCTCACGCGCTGACGGCGCGGTTGGTGAACGAGACGCGCCCCGCGCTGGGCATCCTCATCTGCGGTACAGGCATCGGCATGAGCATTGCGGCGAACAAGCGTCCAGGCATTCGCGCAGCGAACGCCAGCGAGCCTGTCTCCGCCGCGCTTGCCCGTGAACACAACAACGCGAACGTTATCTGTCTGGGCGCGCGCGTGGTCGGTCCCGAACTTGCCCGCGCGACGGTAGAAGCCTTCCTGCGCACGGGCTTCAGCCCCGAAGAACGCCACCATCGGCGCGTGCAGAAACTCGAACTCGTAGGAGGTGAAACGCAATCCCGCACCGACTAACCGAAATCGGACAAGCTGAGCGCGCCATCTTGGTCTTCTGCCGTGCCGACGCGCACGAGGAAGCCTATTGGAGCGACGAGATGCGCGCCTTGGCGCATTCCGCAGGCGTACGAATCGTTGCCGAAACCCGCCAGAAACGCCCACTCCCCGATGTTGCCACCTATATCGGCAAGGGCAAAGCCGAAGCGCTGTTCCAACTCGCCCGCGAACACGAGGCGGATGTCATCCTGTTCGATGTGGAACTCAACCCCGTACAGCAGCGCAACCTGGAGCAGATTACCCAAACGCGCGTGATTGACCGCACGCAGCTGATTTTGGACATCTTTGCGCAGCGGGCGCGCTCGCGTGAGGGCGCGCTGCAGGTGGAACTCGCGCAGCTGCTGTACCTGATGCCACGCCTGGCGGGTAAGGGCGTTGCCCTGTCGCGGTTGGGCGGCGGCATCGGCACGCGCGGTCCCGGCGAGACGAAGCTGGAGATCGACAAGCGGCGCATCCGCGAGCGCATCGCCCACCTACGCCACGAAATCGAAGAAATGCGCCGCCAACGCACCCACCAGCGCAGCTCGCGGCGCAAACTGCCCTTCCCCAGCGGCGCCATCGTCGGCTACACCAACGCGGGCAAGTCCACCCTGCTAAATGTGTTGTCGGGCGCACAGACCTATGTGGACAACCGCGTGTTTGCCACGCTGGATCCCACCACGCGCCGAGTCGTGCTACCCGACGGCTGGTCGGTGCTGCTGACCGACACCGTCGGCTTCGTGGAGAACCTGCCCCCGATGCTGCTTGAAGCCTTCTACGCGACGCTCGAGGAGGTGCGCGAGGCGGACTTTCTCATCCATGTCATCGATATTTCCAGCCCGCACTGGGAACTGCAGCGCGACGCGGTGGAAACCACGCTGGTGGAGCTACAGGCAGACCAGAAACCCGTGATTACTGTGTTCAACAAGGCGGACCGCGTACGCGACACCGCTTGGCTGCGCCAACTGGTCGCGGAGACACCGAACTCAGTCTACATCTCCGCCCGCTTTGCGCAGGGCATTCCGCACCTGATGGATCGTATCGTGGCGACCGTGCAGGGGATGCTGGTCAGCGTCGATGTGTGGCTGCCGTATGAGGCGACTGCACTGCTCGCCGAGTGCTACGAGTTCGGGCGCGTGCTGTCGGTAGACTACCACGAGGAAGGGATCCACCTGCGGGCACAGGTCATTCCGTCGGTCGCCGCGCGCCTACGCGAAAGCCAGAAGTAGTGGGGTAGAATTGCGCTATGCAGCATCGCAACGCAGGAGGCATGGCTTGATGGTTCGGGTACGCTACGCGCCCAGCCCGACAGGGATGCCCCATGTGGGCAATATTCGCACCGCGCTGTTCAACTGGGTCTTCGCTCGCCACCACGGGGGCAAGTTCATCGTGCGCATCGAAGACACCGACCGCTCGCGCTTCGTGGAAGGCTCCGAGCAGGCAATCCTACAGTCGCTGCGCTGGCTGGGGCTGGACTGGGATGAGGGACCCGAAGTCGGCGGTCCGTACGGACCCTACTACCAGTCGCAACGGCTGGAGATTTACCAGCGCATTGCGCACCAACTGGTGGAGGAGGGCAAAGCGTACAAGTGCTTCTGCACGCCCGAAGAGCTGGAGCAGATGCGGGCGCAGCAGCGGGCGCAGGGTGCCGCCGTCACGATGTACGACCGCCGCTGCCGCAAACTCACCCCCGCCGAAGTCAAAGCACGCGAGGAATCGGGGCTGCCCTATGTCATCCGCTTCAAAATGCCGCTGGAAGGCACGGTGGAGTACGACGACCTGATTCACGGGCACACCGTGTTCCAAAACAAACTCACTGATGACTTCGTGATGCTCAAATCGGATGGCTTCCCGACCTACCACCTCGCGAATGTGGTGGACGACCACTTGATGGAGGTCACCCATGTGCTGCGCGGGGACGAGTGGGTCTCCAGCATGCCGCGCCACCTGAACCTCTACAAGGCGTTGGGCTGGGAGCCGCCGCAGTTCGCACACCTGCCCCTGCTGCTGGGTCCCGACAGGCAGAAACTCTCCAAGCGGCACGGTGCGGTGGAGTTCACCGAGTTCATCCGACAAGGCTACCTGCCCGAAGCAATGTTCAACTTTCTGGCGATTTGCGGCTGGAACCCCGGCGACGACCGCGAGATTCTCAGCCGCGAGGAGATTATCCAGCTGTTCTCCATCGAGCGCATCTCGGACAACCCGTTCGTATTCCACCACGACAAACTGCTGTGGATGAACGGCTACTACCTACGCCACTTGCCAAAGGAGCGGCTGGTGGAGTTGTGCCTGCCATACCTTCAGGAAGCAGGCTTAGTGCCCCAAACACTGGACGAGGCGACACGCGCCTATGTGGAGCGCGTTGTGCCGCTGGAGCAGGAGAAGATGAAGCTGCTCAGCGACGCGCCGCGCCTGCTGGACTTCTTCTTCACAGACGACTACCCCATCGACGAGGCGGCGGTGCGCAAGTGGTTCGGCGAGCCGCACATCCCGCAGATGCTGGAGGAGCTGATTCGCCGCTACGAGGCGTTGGAGCCGTTCACCGCGCCCGAGATTGAGCGCGTCACACGCGAAGTGATTGCGTGGCTGGGCGTCAAGGGCGGCGAGGTTATCCACCCCACGCGCGTCGCGCTCAGCGGACGCACCACAGGACCGAGCCTGTTCGAGATGATTGAAGTGCTGGGCAAGCCGCGTGTGCTGCAACGCCTACGCAAAGCACAGGGATGGGTGTTTGGGCGGTAATGGAGACTCTGCGCCAGCTGTGGGGCTATCCGCTGTTTCGAGTGGGTGAGGGCGTGCTGACGGTCGGCGCGGTCGCCGCTGTGCTGCTGAGTTTCGTCGCGCTCTACCTCGTATCGCTGTGGGTCAAGCGACTAATCACCCGCCGTCTGCTCACGCGCACGAGCCTTGACCTCGGCGCCCGCGAGGCAATCGGCTCGCTCTTCCGCTACTTTGTGCTGTTTCTGGGCAGCATCGTCATTATTCAGAGCGCAGGGATTGACCTAACCGCGCTGAGTGTGCTGGCGGGCGCAATCGGCGTCGGCATCGGCTTCGGGCTGCAAAACATCGCGAACAACTTTATCAGCGGCATCATCATTCTGCTGGAGCGTCCCATCAAGGTCGGCGACCGCGTGGAGGTGGGCAACATCGACGGGCAGGTGGTCGCGATTGGCGCACGCGCCACAACGGTCATCACGAACGACAACATCGCCGTGATTGTGCCCAACTCGCGCTTCATCTCCGAGCCTGTCGTCAACTGGACACAGAACGACCCGCGCGTGCGGTTCAAAATCCCCGTCGGCGTCGCCTATGGCAGCGACCTGCGCTTGGTGGAACGGCTTCTGCTACAAGTCGCCCGCGAGAACCCCGATGTGCTGGACGACCCTGCGCCTGCGGTGCGCCTGATGGCGTTCGGCGACAGCGCGGTCGAGTTCGAACTGCGCGTATGGAGTACGACCTTAGTCCACAAGCGCGGCAAACTCATCAGCGACCTGAACTTCGCCATCTACGAGACCTTCCAACAGCACGGCATCGAGATTCCGTTCCCACAACGCGATGTGCATATTCGGAGCGTGGAGCGCATAATCCCCTCGTGAGTTGTCCGCTACAAACCGCAAGGTAGCTTCCAGGTCTCCCGTCCGTACCAGCCTACGATCTCCGCCTACCTAAGCAAAAGCGAACTGTTTGGTTCCTGTCGGAGGCGGAGCGGCTGCTGGAGGCGTTCCGTGCCCAGATGTTCACTAAACACCACCGCGCCTACTTTAGGGAACCCCCATGCCCCAACGGTGGGATTAGCGGTATAATCCCTGTCGTGGTGGTTGAGCGTTCGGAGCGAGAGAAGCGACGCGCGAAGCGGCTGGGCTGGCTGGGCTACACACTCGCGCGCGGGTTGGGACGCACCCTGCGCCTGTATGTAGAAGGCTGGGAACCGATTGAACGCCACCTGCAGGAAGGCACAGGCGCAGTGATGGTCTCGTGGCACGGGCGCACGCTTATTCCTGCCAACTACATGCGCGGCAGGGGCATCTTAGCGATGATTTCGCTCTCGCGTGACGGCGACATCCAGAACGAGATCTTTACGCGCTTCGGGTTCCGCACGCTGCGCGGTTCCACCAGTCGGGGCGGGGTGCGGGCGGCTTTGGAGGCGGCGCGCGAGGTGCGCAAGGGCGCGGTGCTGGCATTCACCCCTGACGGTCCGCGCGGTCCCAGCGGCAAGTTCCAGCCAGGCGCGCTGCTGATTGCCCAGAAAGCGCGCGCGCCGATTTACCCTGCAGGCATCGGCGCGCACCCACGCTTCCTGCTGCCCACTTGGGACAGGTATCTCATCCCGTTGCCGTTCGCACGAGCGGCGTTTTTGATTGGCGAACCCGTATGGGTTCCCGAAGACGCCGACAAGGACGACTTCGCGCGATTGGCGGAGCAGTTGGAGCAGACAATCAACGCCCTGCAGGACCGCGCGGAAGCGATTGCACGGGGGGCGAAGCCATGATGCGCGCGGTGTACAACCTTGCCCTGCTGCTGCTTGCGCCGTTGTGGGTGCCGTATGTGCTGTGGCGCATCGTCGCGGGGTCATGGCGCGACCGCTGGGCAGAGCGATTGGGGTTCGTGCCTGTGCCGCCGCCGTCGAGCAAGCCGCGCGTGTGGATCCACTGCGTGTCGGTCGGCGAGACGCTGGCGGCGCAACCCGTCGTCAAACACCTGCGCCAACTGCTACCCGACCACGAACTGGTGTTCAGCACCACCACCCCGACGGGGCAGCAGACCGCCCTCAGCGTGCTGCGCGATATGGTGGACTACCTCGTCTACTGCCCGCTGGACTTGCCGTTCGCCGTGCGCCGCGCGTTGAGCCGTATCCAGCCGCGCGCGCTCGTGCTGTTCGAGACCGAGTTGTGGCTGAACCTGCTGACTGAGCAGCACCGTCGCGGCGGGCGTGTGCTAATCCTGAACGGACGGATAAGCGACCGCACGGCGCGTCGCGCCCCTCGCGTACGCCCAATCTACGCAGCGATGCTACGCTGCGTGGACTTCATCTGCGCACAGTCGCCGACCGATGCCGCGCGATTTATCGCGCTGGGGGCTTCGCCGTCGCGCATCGAGGTGTGCGGCAACACGAAGTTCGACCAAGCGTTGGGCGCGTTAGACCGCACGGCGGACGAGTGGCGGCAAATCTTGTCGCTGCCTGAGGGCGCGCCTGTGCTGGTGGTGGGTAGCACGCGCACGCCTGACGAGGAACAGCTGGTGGTGGATGCTTACTTGCGCGTGCGGGCGACGCTGCCCGACACTTGCTTAGTGCTTGCGCCGCGCCATCTGGAGCGCGTCGGCGAGGTGGAGCGGCTGCTACAAGCGCGCGGGCTGACCCCGTATCGTCGCAGCCAACTGCCCCTGTCCGATGGCACACACGCACAGGTGGTGATTGTGGATACCTTCGGCGAACTGGCGAGCCTATATAGCGTCGCCGATGTTGTGGTGGTCGGTGGAGCATTCGCACCGTTGGGCGGGCAGAACCTATTCCAGCCGCTGGCGCACGGCAAGCCCGTCTTTTTTGGACCGCACACGCACAACTTCCGCGATATCGCGCAGTTAGCCAAGGCGGCAGGCGTCGGCTTCGAAGTGCAAACCGCCGAGCAACTCGCCGAGGGCATCCTGCGCCTGCTGCTCGATCCCAAACTGCGCCAGCAAATCGCCCAACAAGCGTCCGAACTCATCCAGAAGCATCAGGGCGCAGCGCAACGGTGCGCCGAAACGGTCAAAAAGTGGCTGCGATGAGGTACACTATCGGCGTAGGGAGGCTATGCGATGAATTTTCTCGATAATCCATTCTCGACAACGACGATTGCGCTGATTTTGTTTGTGATTATCGTGCTGCGAGCGTCGCTGCGCGTGCTGCCCGAATGGGAGCGCGCCGTCGTGCTGCGCTTAGGGCGGTTTCAGGGTGTCAAAGGACCGGGCATCATCTTCCTGATCCCGATTATCGACACGGCGCGAATTGTGGACACGCGCATCGTGACGATGAATGTGCCCCGCCAAGAAGCCATCACCAGAGACAATGTGTCCGTGAGCGTGGATGCTGTCGTGCTGTTTAAGGTAATGGATCCTAAAGACGCCGTCGTGCAGATTACCGACTACATCCAGACCGCCAGCCTGATTGCACAAACGACCTTGCGCAGCGTGATTGGTCAGGCAGAGTTGGACGACCTGCTGGCGCGACGCGACAAGATTAACCAGCAACTGCAGACCATCATCGATGAGCAGACCGAAGCGTTCGGCGTGAAGGTCACGAATGTAGAGATTCGCGATGTAGTGCTGCCTGAAGAAATGAAGCGTGCGTTGGCGCGTCAGGCGGAGAGCGAGCGCGAGCGGCGCGCCAAAATCATCGCCGCCGAAGGCGAGTATCAAGCAGCTGAGAAACTTGTGCAAGCTGCCCAGATGATTGCGCAGCAGCCTGCCGCGCTACAACTGCGCTACCTGCAGACGCTGGCGGAGATTACGGGCGAGCGCAACACAACAGTGGTGTTCCCCATCCCGATGGATCTGATTCGCCCGCTGCTGGACGGTGCGCTTCAGAACAACGCACCTTCGCCACCGTCTAAAACCTAAGCAGGTTGACAGCCCTGTTCGGGAACCTTCGATGTGCTATAATTCGCCATAGTGTGTAGCCATCATCGACGCATGTTAGCGAGGAGTGAGCCATGAACTGGGAACAAGCTTATCGAGAGCTGCTGAAGCAGTATAACCAGGTAAAAACGGAGTACGAGCGCGCCATCCAGCGTATTCGGGAGCTGGAGAGCCAGTCGCGCAATGGCGCGTCTGCTGCTACAAAGGGTGCGGAGGTTGTCGCCACCGAAATCGCCAGCCCCGCTAACTACGAGGCGACCCTCAAACGCCTCGTACGACAAATCGGCGCCATCCTGCAGGCGGAGAAGGTCGTGTTTATGCTGTACGACCCCGAAGAGGGCGAACTGCGCGCCTACCCGCCTGCCTACGGACTGACCGACGACGAAATACGCCTCTTGCGTGTGCGCGCTACACAAGGTGTCTCAGGCGAGGTGTTCCGCGAGGGCAAACCCATCATCGTCCACGACGCCATCACTGACCCACGCACCAGCAAAGAGCTCGTGGCGATGCTCCACATCCGCAACCTCGTGTGCGTGCCCTTGATCCTCGAAAAGCGCGACGAGGAGAACCGCGTAATCGAACGCCAAACCATTGGTGTCTTGCACGCATTCAACAAGCAGCGCGGCGGACACTTCATCGACGAGGATGTGCGCCTGCTGGAGCGCATGGCACGCAACGCTGCCGCTGTAATCGCAGGCATGCGCCTCTATCAAGCCATCCTCGAAGAGAAGGAGGAACTCGTCCACACCATCGAGAGCCTGCGTGCAGGGCTAATCCTGGTGCATCAAAACGGACGCATCAACCAGATGAACGCTGCCGCACGGCGCGTGTTTGGACTGGGACCCGATGTGCTGGGCAAAAACTATGCGGAGATCATCCCAAATGAGGTTATCCGCAACATGATTCGTGCCGCCCTCGAAGAAGAAAAAGAAGGCGACCTCGTCGAAATTACAGTTCAAATCGACGGCAAAGAACACATCTACCAAGTGCAAAACGCCATCGTGCGCGGCGAAGACCAAAGACCGATGGGTACGGTGATGATCTTCAACGACATCACCGAAATCCGCAACTTGGAGCGCATGAAGTCGGCGTTCGTAGCAACCGTCTCGCACGAGCTGCGCACCCCGCTGACCGCCATCAAGGGCTTTATCTCCACCCTGCTAATGGACTCCGAAGACGCCTTCACCCCTGAAGAGCGACGCGAGTTCTACTCGATTATCGACCAAGAGACTGACCGCCTCACGCGCCTAATCAACGACCTCCTCAACATCGCGCGTATCGAGGCAGGCGAATCGCTCAAGCCCGTCTACAAACAGGTGGACTTCTATACCCTCTCCAAGAAGGTGGTCATGATTCAACAGCAGGCCACGAGCAAGCACACCATTATCCACGATGTACCCCCAGACCTGCCCAAAATCATTGCCGACGAGGATAAGGTCGACCAAATCCTCACGAACCTGCTGAGCAACGCTATCAAGTACTCGCCCAACGGCGGTGAGATTCGCGTCAAAGCGTGGGAAGAGGACGCCGACCATATCATCTTTTATGTCTCCGACCAAGGCATAGGCATCCCGAAAGAGCACCTAACCAAGGTGTTCGAGAAGTTCCACCGTGTGGACAACTCCGACACACGCAAGCAATATGGCACGGGCTTGGGCTTATACCTGGTGAAGCACTTGGTGGAAGTGATTCACGGCGGGCAAATCTGGGTCGAGAGCGAGGTCGGCGTTGGCTCGACCTTCTATGTACGCCTGCCGAAAGTGCCTCCTGCTGTCAAGGAGGGTAAAGAGCAGGTCGAGAAATGAGCGTTGTGCGCGTAGCGATTCTGCAGGAACCTGACGCGACCGACCTACCCCTGCCGAGCTACCAGACTGCTGGCTCGGCGGGGGTTGACCTTTATGCGGCGGTGAAAGAGCCAATAACGCTGCAGCCAGGCGAGCGCGCACGCATCCCGACAGGCATTCGGATTGCGCTACCTCCAGGCTACGAAGCGCAGGTGCGCCCGCGCAGCGGCTTAGCATGGCGTTATGGCATCGGCATGGTGAACGCGCCCGGTACCATCGACAGCGACTACCGCGGCGAGGTGCAGGTCATTCTCATCAACTGGGGGCAGGAGCCGTTCACGATTCGGCGCGGCGACCGCATCGCGCAGCTGGTGGTGGCGCCCGTCGCTCGTATCGAGTGGGAACCTGTCACCGAGCTGCCCCCGTCTGAGCGGGGCGAAGGCGGTTTCGGGCATACAGGCTGAGCTCACCCGTCTCCTGTGCTCTTTTCAACGGGCGCCGCTAACGCCTCCACGATCGCGGGTCCCGCGCTTCCCTCGACCGTTTTGTGCGTGCCGTCACAGAACGGAAACTGTGCCGACCGCATGCAGCGACACAGGGCGACGCGCTCGCCTGGCTCGAGCTTCATCACAGTGCGCAGCTTGCCGTTGCGCTCTTCGGTCTCGTGGATTGCCATCGTATTGCCTCCTGTCAGTAGTTGAGTGCCTGCAACTCAGGCAGCACGAACTGCCCATCTTTGCGTACCAGCACACCGTCGAAGTAGATCTCGCCACCGCCGTATTCGGGACGCTGGATGACCACTAAGTCCCAATGTATTTGCGAGCGGTTGCCGTTATCTGCCTCGCCGTAGGCGTTGCCCGGCGTGAAGTGGAACGACCCCGCGATCTTCTCGTCGAATAGCGTGTCGTTCATCGGGTGCAGGATGTAGCGGTTGAATCCGAGCGACCATTCGCCAATGTAGCGCGCGCCTTCGTCTGAGTCGAGGATGCGGTTCAACTTGCGCGGGTTGCCTGCGCCAGGGCGGTCACCGTCGTCCGCGCAGGTTGCCTCCACAATCTTCCCCTTGCGCAGGGTGAACCGAATGTCGCGATACACAGTGCCCTCGTAGACGCTGTTGGTGTTGATGGCAATAGTCCCCTCCACCGAGTCGCGCACAGGGCTGGTGAAGCACTCGCCGTCAGGAATGTTGTGCGTCCCGTAGCACGGCACGACGCCGATGCCCTCTATCGAAAAGCGCAGGTCCGTGCCCGGTCCCTTGATGTGCACCTCGCGGGTGCGCTGCATCAGCTCCACCAGCGGTTCGACATCGCGCGCCATCTGCGCGTAGTCCAGCGTGCAGACGCGGAAGTAGAACTCCTCGAACGCTTCGGTGCTCATGTTGGCGGCTTGCGCCATCGCCGGTGTGGGCCAACGCAGCACAACCCAGCGCGTTTTGGGCACGCGCACCTCTTGGTGGACGGGCACCCACCAGTGCTGGCGCACCAGCTGCATCTGCTCTTGGGGGATGTCGGACATTTCGGCGTAGTTGGGCGCGCCGCGTAGCCCAATATAGCCCTGCACACCCTCCATCTGCGCGCGCTCTAGCCCCGCAATGAACTTGATCTGCGCCTCGTTCGCCTGCTGGTACAGGGCGCGCAGCACAGATGTCTGCTTGATCAGCGGAATCGCTTCCCCACCTGCCGCATGCACCGTGCGCATCAACAGCGCGACGAACTCAGCAGGTATGTCGAATGCCTCAATCAGCACACGCTCACCCGGCTGCACGCGCACTGAATGATGCACCAGCACATCCGCCAGTTTCTGCCAGCGTGCGTCAATCATAGCGTATACTCCGAGACGATTTGGGTCAATGTGACGAACCGCGCGTTGTGCTTCTTGAGCAGCAGCACTGCCTCACGCAGCGTCTCCACGCTATCGTGGTAGTCGTAGCCGCCCAGACAGATAATCGGCGTGCCCTGATCGAGGTGATAGCGCAGGATGGGTTCGATGACCTCCCAGCCCTGATCGAGGTAGCCGATCTTGCCGTTGGCAGTGGCAACAGGCACAATCAGAATCTTCGCCTCCCCAGGCTTGCGCACATCCTGATAGGAGGGGTGATACGGCTTGGTGGGCGCACCGTCCCAATCGACGAACATGCGGTAGTCGGCGTCGGGAATTGCGCTGCTGTCCACCAGAAAGCCCATGTCCTCCAGATACTTTAGGTCGGGGGGTATCAGCGCGTAGCTGCCTGCGCGGAACGCTGTCGGCTTGATATGAATCTGCTTCAGCAGGTCTTTGCCCGTTTGAATCATCTCGCCGCGCTCGCGCGGGTCTTCGATGTAGTGCCCCTGCGCGTCTTCGAAGTGCAGGTGCAAGCCAAACTCATGCCACGAGGGGATACGATGGAGATACTCGCGGTAATACAGTTGCACATTCGCCATCGGGTCTTTGCCTGCGACCTGGATCATCCAAGTCAAGGGTATCGTAAACTCTTCCGCCACCTTGATATACTCTTGCGCATAGCAGCGCGGGTAGTCTGCTGCTTCGCAGTCCAGCGTAATCGCAACGGTCGGCATGGTTATCAATCCTCCTCCGCGTTAGTCGCACAGGTAGGTTTCGCCCCCGCGCTGCCGATTCCTGCTACTTTTGGGGGCGGTTTCTAACCTGACCTCCGGCAAGTTGCATCGCCTGGGTTCACCGTGTGCAGGGAGCAAGAGGCGTAGGGGCGCACGGCAATGCGCCCTGATGTGCGTTCCCCCTCTCCCACAAGCGGGAAAGGGGAAGGGTGTAAGGGCATCAACACCCCGTGCCGAAGTTGAACAGCACAATCAGCAAGTCCGCGTCGTCGACGACCTGATCGCAGTTCACATCCGCATCGTTAGAGCCCGTCGCGCCGAAGGCGAACAGCACCTGCAGCAGGTCGGCGTCGTCCACGCAGCCGTTGTCGTCCACATCGCCTGGCGTAGGCACATAGGTCTCCACATCATCAATGTAGACGATGTACGGACCGAGGTTCGCAGGGTCAGTGGGCGTGAAGGCGAGATGCTCCAGAGTACCTCTTTCAGTATCGAGCTGACCATTTGCTGTTGCACCTGCAAACGCGCGGATAGGATCGCAACTGGCGTCGAACTTCACCGTCACCCACTGGTCTTTCTGGTTCACCAGTTTACCGACAGGCGCGTTGTTGCCCTGCGCCGAAGTCGCGCCAATCCACTCGATGCCGCCCGAAGTGCCGCCGTTGCCTGCGCACGCCGCGTCGGTTCCCGTCTCGCGCACGCCCAGCGTCAAGTAAAAGTCGGGCGTGTCGCTGGGCACATAGAGACGCACGCGCACACGGTGGGCGAAGTTAATCGCGGGGTTGGGCACGCTCGGTGTATTGAAAGTCGTCAAGCGCAGCCAAGCGTTGGGAAACGGGTTGCCATTCGCATCGGTACGGAACTGCCACGCGACCTTGAGCGATTGCGTCCCGCTGAATGCCTGCTCGTCGGAAATCAGAGCGCAGTTGAAGACGCCATTCGGGATATTGCACGCACCACCAACAACGAAGCTACTGGTCGATCCCGAAAAGCTGGGCTGGCGGAACAGCACTACGCCGTTCGCACCGAGAGCATAACCCTCGAAGTCGGTAATCAGGCACTGAGCGAATGCGCCGCTCATGCCCATAATCGCCGTAAGAGCCAAAACTGCGTATCGCATCATTATCGATTCCTCCTTTCGCAGGGCGAACCTGCATGAGGATTATACCCCGAATTCATGACGGCGTGGGGTATACTCGGTGCGATGGGCGGCGTGCGACAGGGAGGTTGGCTTGCGGCGCTGCTGGTCGCGCTGCTGCTGTGTCTGCCGTTGGGGGCGCAGCAGGACAAAACGCAGCAACGCCAGCAGTTGCAACGCGAGCTGCAATCGCTGCAAGGGGAGATTGGCAAGCTGCGCGGCGCGATTGACCAAAAGCGGCGCGAGGAGCGCAAGGTGCGACGCGACCTCGCCGAGCTGGATCAGCAGATCACGCGCGTGTCGGCGCGCCTGCGCGAGACGCGCAACCGCCTCGCACGCGCCCGCAAGGAGCAGGCGGAACTCGCCAAACGGCTGGAGATGCTTACCCAACGCCTGCGCCGCCGCGAGAGCCTGCTGGCGCAACGGCTCCGCGCCGCCTACAAGTACCGCAGTGTGTCGTACCTGAGCCTGCTTACGAACGCCCGCAACCTCAGCGAACTCAACAGCCGTAGCTATGTGCTGCGCCAGATTGTCAAGACCGACCGCGAACTGCTGGAGCAGGTACGCGCCGACCAGCAGGAGGTCGCCCAAGCGAAGGCGCAGATGGACGCCCTCGTGCGCCGTATCGCGGGATTGGAGGCAGACCTACGCGCCCAACAAGCGGAACTCACCGACGCGCAGGACGAGAAGCAAGCGCTGCTGAAAGACATCGCCCGCGAGCGCGCGCTCTACGAAAAGCAACTGGCGGAGCTGGAAGCCGAGTCGCAAGCGATTGCCCGCCGCCTGCGCGCGCTGATGGAGACGCCCAAAGGGCGCGCCCGCGCCGACCGCCCGTGGTCGGGACGCTTCATCCGCCCTGTGGACGGCAGGCTCACCTCTGGCTTCGGCATGCGCGTGCATCCCATCTTCAAGGTGCGCAAGATGCACACAGGCATCGACATCGCCGCGCCGACAGGCACGCCCATCCGCGCCGCGGATGGGGGCGTGGTGGTTGAAGCGGGCTACATCCGCGGCTACGGCTACACGGTCATCATCGATCACGGCGGCGGCGTGGCGACCCTATATGCGCACTGCTCCGCGCTGCTGGTGTCGGCAGGTCAAGAGGTGCAGCGCGGGCAAATCATCGCCCGCGTCGGCAGCACAGGCTACTCCACAGGACCGCACCTGCACTTCGAAGTGCGCGTCAACGGCGAGCCTGTGGACCCGCTTGGGTACGGGCTGTAAGCGATAGGAAAATTGCATCGTACGGCGCGTCTGTGGTCTACTACTTCGGGCGTCGGGCAAGCGAGGCTGCCCCAGAAATGGCGTCTTAGTCGCCCCAGCGCGGGTCTTCAAATCGCTGAATCTCGACGAGATAGCCGTTCGGGTCGCGGGCGAAGAGGTGGTAGATGTGATACCGTTCGTTGTAGGCGGGCGGCTTGGCGATTTCGACGCCGTGCGCCTGCAGGTGGCTGTGCCACTCGTCGACGGCGGGCGTGACCAGCGTCAGGATCACGCGCTCGGCGGGTTGGGGCATCTCTGCGCGACGACAGAAGCCCAGATAGCCCGCCCCCGCCACACGGTAGATGCAGCAGTCCACCTGCTCCAGCGCACAGGGCAAGCCCAGCGTCTGCTCGTAGAACTGGCGCGTCGCCTCCCAGTTCGGCGCAGGCAAAAACGCGATGAACTCTGTGATCGGTGGGCGTGTCATGGCATGAATTATGCCCTTTTTGCGCCTGGAATCCATCTGAAACCTGTGCATAATAAAATTCGCGTTTCACATTAACCCATCAGCACTTGAAATTTTGCGTGCGCATGGGGTACACTATGACACTATGAAACCCATCGAAGCACTGAGGCAGTATCGGAACCACGAGGGTTTCACCATTGAAGAGCTTGTGGCTGTTGCGAACAGCCTGCTGGAGCAGTGGGCACCAATTCAACCGCGCTACAAGGTGGTGCCTTTTCCTGATGTGCGCACGGTTCGGTTCTACACGGCGCATCGGCTGATTGATCCGCCGTCGCGTCGGCGTGGGAACCGAGTCATCTACGACTATCACCATCTGTTGCAGTTGGTGACGCTCAAGACTCTGCAGGCGCAGTATATTCCGCTGCGCGCCGTGCGTCGGATGATGGAAGGCAAGACCGATGAGCAGTTAGAGCAGCTCATCAACTCGGTTCTGGAGCAGCGGTCGGAGACCGCTATTGCCAAGCAGATGGGCGAGGCAGCGCAAGCGTTGGTGGCGGAAAAAGCCGCCGTCTACGTGCCCAAGCCGCAAGCCCAGCAGGGTCCCTATCCGACGCCGGTGGAGGTGCATCAGTTCGTGCTGTCCAACTGGGCAGTGTTGATTGTCGACCCTGAAGCAGCGCGTCAAGCGAATATCACGGAGATCAATCGCGTTTCCGACATGGTGCGCCTAAGTCTCCAGAAGGCATACCACGAGCACAACGATGGTGAAGCACAGCAGCCCGCTGCCGCCAAAGGCAAAGCGCGGGCGCGTAATCGCTGATTTTGCATGAAGACAGCGATTATCGGCGGGACAGGAGTGCAGAGCCTGCCTGGCTGGACGCTTCAGGCAGAGCACGCCTATGATGACGGTGTGTTTCTGTACGAAGGGAGCCTGCACGGGGAGCCTGCGCTCCTGCTTCCCCGCCATTCGAAGGGGCACAAAATCCCGCCCCACCGTATCCCACACGCACGCCATGTGCGCGTGCTGAAAGAGCATGGCGTGCAAAGCGTTCTGGCGACCGCCGCCGTCGGCTCGTTGCGTACAGACTGGGCACCTGGCACGCTGGTCATCCTGAATGACTTTCTGGACTTCACGCGCGAGGTCAACACGCTGTACCATGATACGGTGGTGCATACCGATTTCACCGAACCGTTTTCGCCGTTGCTACGCGACGCGCTGCTCAAAGCGGCGGACAGGCTGGGAATCCCTGTGCAACGGGAGGGGGTCTATGTGTGTGCGCCTGGACCGCGCTACGAGACGCCCGCCGAAATCCGCATGTTTCGCATGCTGGGCGGCGATGTGATTGGGATGACGGTCGTGCCAGAGGCGGTGCTGTGTCGCGAGGCGGGTATCCACTACGCTGCCGTCGCTGTCGTCACGAATCTGGGCGCAGGGCTGAGCGGGCAGCCGCTCACCCACGAAGAGGTCACCCAAGTGATGCAGGGTGCGACGGAAACGATTGCATGCCTGTTTGCCGAGACGCTGCGCCTACTGAAAGCTACCCCGTTGTAGTATAATCTCCGCTGACATGAGTAGCCTTTGGAAGGCAGTAGACGCCGCGTTCCAGCGTCTGGAGACGCAGCCCGGTTTCGAGTCGCGCCCCGTGCAGCGCCAAATGGCGCAGTTCGTGTGCGAGCAGCTGGAGCGCGGACAGTCGGCGATGGTAGAAGCACCGACAGGGGTGGGCAAGAGCCTCGCCGCGCTGCTGCCCGCCATCGCCTACAGCCTGCAACACAATAAGCGTATTGTGATTAGCACCTACACCGCGATGCTGGCGGAGCAGTATTGGCGCAAAGACCTCCCGCTTGCGCTGAGCCTATTCCCCGACGCGCCCGAAATCGCCTTGGCGATGGGACGCAGCCGCTATGCCTGCGTCGATACCATTCAGGGCAACAAAGCCAAGCGCCTGCTCCCCGAATTTACGCGCTTCCTACACGAGTGGGTCGGCGTCGCCAAAGAGGGCGTAGAGTCGGAACTTGATGAATTTTTCCGACGCAAGGGCGTGCCCCAGCAGTTCACACGCGGGCTATGGGAGCAAATCGCCGTGCCAAGTGCATGCCGCGCCCATCTGTGCCCCTACTACAACACCTGCTTCTACTTCCAAGCACGGGAACGGGCACGCAAGGCAGGGATCGTTATCACGAACCACGCTTTTATCCTCGCGGACGCGATGGTGCGTCAAGCGACCAACGGTGCTGTCTCCTTGCTGGACGACTACGATTACCTGATCATCGACGAGGCGCACGACTTTCTGGATGCTGCTGCCAGCGCGTTGGAGTTCGATTTGGACAGCAACTTCGTTGACCGCCTGATTGCGCACGCTGTAGGCTTGAGCAACCAGATAAACGACGCGCTTACGGACAAGAACCCACCTATGGGGTTCACCATGTCTGTGCAGCGGCTGGTGGAAGGCTTTGCGGGGCGCGTGCGCAGTGCCTACGAGCAAATGGCATTCCCCGACGAACTACCCGATGAGGGAGTCGCGACGCGCGTGGTGCCAGAGACGCTGGCACAAAGGCGCGCACTAAAAAACGCCTATCGCCCCGATCTGCACGAACAGGTCACCCACGCAACGAGCGCCATCCGCAAGGAGATAGGCGACCTCTACCGAGAGCTGGAACAGACGCTGCGGGCGTTCAAAACGCAGCTGACCGATGCGCAGCATGCGGTGGTCATCGAACTGATGCACCAGTTCCGTGGCGATTTCGTGATGGCGTATGAGAACTTGGGTCGGCTGGCGGAGCCTGCGGAGGGCGTCAGTTGGGTGGAGCCAGACACGCCGCGCTGGAAGGCGTGCTACGAGCCGCTCGTGCTGGGTGAGTGGTTGCGCACACGCCTGTGGCGCGACCGCCCTGCATTGCTGATGAGCGCGACACTGACCATCGATGGGCGGTTCGACTTTTTCGCGGGGCAACTGGGGTTCGAGGCGCACGCGACACTCCAACTGCCCTATGTGTTCGATTACCGTCGCCAGTGCGCGCTCTACTTGCCGCGTGTGGGCGTTATTCCGCCCCCACCACCTAACTCCAGTGCGCCGCACGCCGAGGCCTACTATCGGCGGCTCGCCGACGAAATCGGCGCGCTGATCCGCCTCACGCATGGGCGCGCGCTGGTGCTGTTCGCGTCCGTCGCCGAGATGCGCGCTGTGCGCGAGCGCATCCAACTGGACGGCGTGCGCATCTTGATGCAGGGTGACGGCTCGGTAGCAGACCTTGCGCGGCAATTCCGCGAAGATGTGCACTCGGTGCTGTTCGGGGTGCGCTCGTTCTGGACTGGGTTTGACGCCCCAGGCGAGACGCTGGTGAACCTGATTCTGGCGCGTATCCCCTTCGAAGTGCCCACCACACCCGTGCAGCGGGCGCGTCAAGCGTGGTTCGAAGCGCAGGGGCTGGACGCCTTCCGCGCGTGGACGCTGCCGATGGTCAAACTGCAGATGCGTCAGGGGTTCGGCAGGCTCATCCGCCGCCCCGACGACTGGGGAGTCGTCGCCATCTTAGACCCGCGCATGCGCACGAGAGCCTACGGACGCGAAATCCTAAGCAACCTGCCACAGGGCGTCCGCGTGTTCGACACGCTCCCCGAGCTGGCAGAATGGTTGAGACAGTATACGAATCGGGCTTAACTTGGACTGCGAAACCGCCCCGAAATGAGGTATACTTCTCTTGGCGTTGTGGAAGTGGAGGGCGTGCATGGCGAAGAAACCTTCTGAGGGGTCACAGGCGCGCAGGGCGAAGTCGCCCTTCGAGAAGCTGCGCACAACAGGCTCCAGCGCGTACCGCCTGTTTGTGCTGGCTGCCTTCTACGCCCGTGCGAAGAAACCCCTGTTTGATGCAGAGGTCACTGCACTCTTCGCGCAAGCACTGCCTGAAGTCTGCCAAAGCTACGAGTATGAACTCATCGCCTACCGCGTGATGCCCAACCAGGTGCATCTGATTCTGGGCATCAAACCGACCGATGCCGTCGCCGATGTAATCAGCAATATCAAGCGTAGTACCGCGCATCGGCTGTTCGAGGGCATCCCACGCTTGGAAAAGGAAATCGGCAAGCGCAACTTCTGGGCAGAAGGCTACTTCGCCGAGTCGCTGGGGCACACTCAAATCGAGCCGATGCTCAAGATGTGGCAGCACCGCTCCAAGGGTGAACAGCCCGTGCTGATGCAGATTGTGTACGACCTTGCCCAGCCCTTGCATCCCCAGCAGATTGAGTGCGTGATGGACGAGCTGCTGCCTGCTGAGCGCGTGGTCATCCGCATGCTCTATGGGCTGCAGGGCGAGCAGGTTCACACTCTGGAGCAAGTGGCGGAAAAGCTGGGGTTGAAACCCGACGAGGTGCACCAGATAGCACAGGACTCGATACAAAAGATCCGTAAACTGCTGCGCGAGCGGCGCATGGAACGCGCCGCAGGGAGGTCGGCATGAGCGCGTGCCTGTTCTGTAAGTTCGTGAGCCGCGAAATCCCGACGCAGGTGGTCTACGAAGACGAACACGCGCTGGCGTTCCGCGACATCAACCCGCAAGCGCCGACGCATATTTTGGTCATTCCGCGCATACACATCGAAAACCTCGCGGCGATGCAGATCGAACATGCAGGGCTGATGGGACATCTGCTGTGGGTGTGCGCCGAGATTGCCCGTCAAGAAGGCATCGAGGCAGAGGGCTACCGCGTGGTGTTGAACACGAACCGCGCGGCGGGGCAGTCGGTGTATCACCTGCATTTCCACCTGCTGGGTGGGCGGCAGATGGGCTGGCCGCCCGGCTAAGTGCGCCCGTTGCGACCAATCTGCCATAATTAGGGGTATGAACCGTTTGTCAATGATGCGAGCAGGGGGTTTGAACCTGCTACTGGTTGGTCTTCTTTGGTCGCAGGGTGCGCAGCGGCAGCCAAACTTTCACACTCCACCCCCCAAGCCTACCTCCGCCTACGACGAGCCACTCACAGGCTACGAGGTCGCGATTTTGACCGCCGAGTTCGTGGTGAATCTGGAGCGGGGATTGACCGAAGCGTTCCAAAAGCCGATTAGCCTCGCTTCGGCGGGCGAGGTGCGTCTGGAGGGCAGGCATCCTGCATGGGTGCAGCCCGCGCTCAAAGAACTCAAGGCGCGCGGGGCAATCCCGCCACGCTTCAGCGCGGGCAAACCGATGCCGCGCTATCAGGTCGGGCAGATGCTGGCGCAGTATGCGCAGCGATTGGACGCCCGCATGCGCGAGCAGCTCGGCGCACCGCGCGGCGTCACCCGATTCCGCACGCAGCCCACAATCCGTCTGGAACGCAACCACCCCGCCTACCGCGCGCTGCAATACCTCGCGCAAGGCGGCTGGGTCGGCGCGGACGCACTCCTCTACCAGAAACCGACTGAGCCAATTCGGGGCAAGGAACTGCCCGACTTGCTGCGCGACATCGCCAAGCGCATCCTCGAACGCTACCGCGATGAACCCCACTTGGAGAACTGAATCGGGTATCCTATAGCGTAGGAGGCTATCCTTATGCCGTATGTTATCACGGAACCGTGTATTGGCGTGAAGGACAAGTCGTGCGTGGCGGTCTGCCCCGTAGACTGCATCTACGAGGGCGAAGACCAGCTATACATCAATCCCGACGAGTGCATCGACTGCGGGCTGTGCGAGCCAGAGTGCCCAGTGAACGCCATCTACCCCGACACCGAAGTGCCCCCCGAATGGCGACACTATATTGAGAAGAACGCGAACTTCTTCAAGCAGAAGAAGTGACGGCTGGCTTTGGGCGGCGCTGGCGGTTATCGTGGGACTACACCTGCTCGCGCTGCCCCAAGTGTTTTATGACGCCCCCCTACGCACTGACAGCGACACAGCGGTGATGCTGGACGCCGTAAAGCAGCACGGCGCACTGCGCTGGCTTTTCGGCGACTGGCTGCTGGAAAACGGCTTCTACCGCCCGATTAGCAGCCTCTCCATCGCGCTGGACTACGCACTCTACGGCGAGGCAGGCTGGGGCTTCCGCCTGACGAACTGGCTGCTGATGATTCTGACGGCGCTGGGGGCATGGGCGCTTGTGCGTGCCTACGCGCGTCTTGGGGGCACTCCCTACGCGGAATGGCTCGCGCTGGGGGTGGGCGTCGCACTGAGCCTGCAGCAGACGGGGCTAACGAGCGTCGTCGCGAAGTGGTCGGCGTGGTGGTTTGTGGGGGCTGTGGTGGGCATCGTGGCAAGCGGAAAAGTATTGCCCCCCTCCTTAAGGTTCCCCCCGCTTCGCGAGGGGAACCGAGTGGGGGCAGGTTCGCCGCTGCGGCGCGAGGAGAGCCAAATCGGCGCGGTTCCCCCTGCGGGCAGGGGGAACCTGCAGGAGGGGGTTCAGACAATCCATCCCAGCGCGGTTCCCCCTGCGGGCAGGGGGAACCTGCAGGAGGGGGTTCAAATAATCCTTGCGCTTGGCGCGCTGTTTTGGGGCTTTGACCGCCTGCTGGCGACGGAATACACGCGCCTGATTACATGGGTTCCCTCGCGCACGGCGTTGCTGGGCACGATGTTCAGCGTGTGGGCGATGTACGCGCTGCTGCGGGGCGCGTCGGGGCGGCGGTGGGGCTGGCTGGTGTTGGGCGGCGGGCTATACCTACTCGCGCTGGGCAGCTACGAGCAGCCAATTACGCTGGTTGCGTTGGTGGGCGCGTTGGCGTTTTGGCGGCGGCGCGACTGGGGCGCCTGGGGGGCACGGGCGTTTGCTGTGGCGGCGGCATGCGCCGTGCTGGTCTTCGCGCTGCGCTTCGCCCTGCTGCCCGCCGAGCCGACCACCTACCAGCGCCAGCAACTGCGCAGCAGCCTGTCGGGACCCGTCTTCACCTACCTGACCGAACTGCTGCCCCCTGTGGGGCAGTGGCAATACTGGCGGGCGGTAGGCGCACACCTTGAGGTGCTGCTGGTGGATAAGACGGGGTGGGATTACCTTGTGGGCACGGTGTTGTATCTGGGCGTGCTGGCGGCGGTGTTGCGTTGGCGGGGGCTGTTGGGCAGCGCATGGCTGTGGCACGCGCTCGCGTTCCTGCCGATGGCGTTCCTGCACTTCTTCGAACATTACATGTACCTCCCGCAACTGGGCAAGACGCTGTTTGATGTCGGGCTAATCGCGTGGGGCATCCGACAACTGGGGGTAGAATTGGAACGCTTCACCTTGCTGAAGGAGACCCGCGTCTATGCGCAGGCAGACACAGGCAGATGATGTTGAGCGCGCTCTTGCAGAATTAGGCGGTTATGCCACGCTTGCTGACCTCTACAAGCGTATCCCCATCCACCGCTGGGGCACAAAAACGCCTTTCGCCACCGTGCGCCGCATCCTGCAGATGGATCCGCGCTTCTTCCGAATACGCCCTGGACTGTGGGGGCTGACGGCGCAGCGCGACCGCATCTTGGACAGCCTCCAGATTGGCGAGGCGGCTTCCGAAGAGCAGCAGACGGCGTTCGACCACACCTACTATCAGGGGCTGGCGCTGATGATTGGCAAACTGCGCGGCTACGAGGTTTTCGCGCCCAAATCGGATAGGGGTAAGCCTTTTCTGGGAGAGCCGCTGGGAGCGCAGGTCACCGTGCAGCAGTTTCCGCGCTTTACCTACGATGCCCTCTGCCAGCGCGCCCAGACGGTCGATGTGATTTGGTTCCACAGGCGCGAGGCAGGGCTGTTCCCCAACACCTTCTTTGAGATTGAACACACGACCGACTTCAACAACGCGCTCATCAAGTTTGCCGAGTTTCAGGATTTTCGGGTGCGCTTCTACATCGTCGCACGCAGGGAGCGGCAGGGAGAGTTCCAAAAGCGAATCACTGCCTCCGCGTTCGACGCGATTCGCTCGTGGGTCAAGTTCGTGGACTACGAGACGCTCGTGCGCCTCTACGAGCGCGAGGTGTACGCTCAGCAGGCGGGGATTTAAGCCTGCCCGAACCAGCGCGGAATCGCCCCCTCGTATGCCTCACGACACAATTCCAGCGGTAGGTCAACCAGCAGTGCGCCGTTCCAGCGGATGCGCAAGCGGTCGCCGCCTGTTTCGCCAATCGCGTGGCACGCCAGCCCGTGCGCCTGTGCCCGTGCGACGATTTCGTTCACATGCTGGGGCGACGCCGAGAGAATCACGCGCGTCTGCCGCTCACCGAACAGCGCGGCGTCGGGGCGCGGCGCGCCCTCGCTGGCAGCGTCCGTGAGGTTCACCTGCGCGCCGACGCCATGCACCAGCGCGCACTCCGCCAGCGCAACGGCAAACCCGCCCTCGCTCAGGTCGTGCATCGAGCGCACCAGCCGACGACGCGCCAATTCAACCAGCAGCCGATGCAAGGCGCGCTCCGCCGCCAAGTCTACGGGGTCAGGCGCGCCGCGCTCCAGCCCATACTGCACATACAGATACTCGCTTGCGCCAATCCCGAAGTGCGGCTCGGCGTCGGCGGGACGGGATGCGGGGCACACCAGCAACACCACATCGCCCGCCTCGCGGAAGCCCATCCCGACCGCATCTTCGGGACGCTCCAGTATGCCCAGCATGCCGATTGTGGGGGTGGGGTAGACCGCGCCGAACTCGCTCTCGTTGTAGAAACTCACATTGCCCGACACGACAGGCGTCCCGAAAAACTCGCTCGCGTCGGCGATTCCGCGCACGGCTTGCTCGAACTGGTAGTAGATTTCGGGGCGTTGCGGGTTGCCGAAGTTGAGGCAGTCGGTGATTGCGCGGGGCTGTGCGCCGACGCAGGCGAGGTTGCGCGCCGCCTCCGCAACCGCAATCTGCCCCCCGCGATACGGGTGCAGGTAGCAATACCGCGCGTTGCAGTCAATCGTCAGCGCAATCCCGCGCTCCGAGCCGCGAATGCGCAACGCCGCCGCGTCGCCCGCGCCTGGCGGCAGAATCGTCTGCGTGCCCACCAGCCAGTCGTACTGCTCGTACACCCAGCGCTTGCTGGCAATCGTGGGCGATTCCAACAGCGCGAGCAGCACGGCGTTCATGTCGTCGGGGACGGGCACTTCCGCGAGTTCCAGCCGTTGCGCCTCGCGCAGGTACGCAGGCTCGTCCGCCTGCAGCGTGTAGGTCGGGCACGCTTTCGTGAGGTGGTCGGGCGACACTTCGGCGACCACCTCGCCCCGATGGCGCACGCGCACAACAGGCTCCTCAATCACGCGCCCAATCACGACGGCGTTCAGCCCCCACTTGCGAAACACCCGCGCGACCTCCTCCTCGCGCCCCGCCTGCACATAGAGCAGCATCCGCTCCTGCGACTCGGAGAGCATAATCTCGTAGGGGGTCATGTTCGCCTCGCGGGTGGGCACGAGGCTGGCGTCGATCTCCACGCCTGTGCCCGACTTGGAGGTCGGCTCGCAGGTGGTGCAGGTCAGCCCCGCCGCGCCCATATCTTGCATGCCCAGCACTGCGCCCGTCGCAATCGCTTCCAGCGTCGCCTCAATCAGCAGTTTCTCCATAAACGGGTCGCCGATTTGCACATTGGGACGCTTCTCCTCTTGGTCGTCGCCGAGGGTTTCGGAGGCGAAGGTCGCGCCGTGGATGCCGTCGCGCCCTGTGCTTGCGCCGACATACATCACCGCGCTGCCAGGCACATCTGCCCGCGCCGACACGATGCCATCCAGCGGCACGACGCCCACCGCCATCGCGTTCACCAGCGGGTTGCCCGAATAGCACGGGTGGAAGTAGACCTCGCCCGCGACGGTCGGCACGCCGATGCAGTTGCCATAACTCGCGATGCCCTCCACCACATGCTCGAACAGGTAGCGGTTGCGCGGCTCGCTTAGGGGTCCAAAACGCAGCGAGTTGAGGATCGCAATCGGGCGTGCGCCCATCGTGAAGATGTCGCGGATGATGCCCCCGACGCCCGTCGCCGCGCCCTGATGGGGTTCCACCGCTGACGGGTGGTTGTGGCTTTCGACCTTGAAGGCGATGCCCAGTCGCTCGTCCAGCGGCACGACGCCTGCGTTTTCGAAGCCCGCGCCCTCCAGCGACTCGCGATACTTGCGGAACAGGCGCAGCACGGGGCGCGAATACTTGTAGCCGCAGTGTTCCGACCACATCACGGCGAACATGCCGAGTTCCACATCGGTTGGCTCGCGCCCCATCAGCGACACGATGCGCTCGTACTCGGCGTCGGTCAGTCCCATCTCGCGCCAGACTTCGGGCGCGCGGCTGTCGGTCGTCATCGGTATGGAGTGTACCCGTCCGACAGGGGGCTACCCCGCCACTGTCGCACGCGCAGGGTCTGACCACGCCCCACGCGCCCCGCGCGGCGTCTCCCACGCCCCGCGATACCAGATGTCCTTGCCCACCCACTCGCTCGGCAAGTCCCAAATGTACGGCGAGGCGGTGTCCACCGCCAAAAACTGCATCTGCTCAATCGGCGGGGGTGGCTCGTTCGGCTCCACCACCGCATAGACCAGCCGTATCGCCCGCGCCCACGCAGGCTTGCCCCGACGCCCCCCTTGCGCGTCCGCCTGCCAGAAGCGTACCGTGTGGCGCAGCGACTGAATCTCTACCTCCAGCGTCGGGATTTCGGGACCTGGCTCAATCGGCGTTGGCTCGCGGTCGCGCGGCGGCAGTCCCAGCGAGGCAGCCATCGCATTTGTGAAACTGGGGTTCGCCCGCAGTTGGCGCACGAGGTTGCGGAACTCGCTCTCAAGGCTACGGCGGGCGGCGTCTTTGGTCTGCTTGGCTTGGCGGTAGTTCGCTTCGGCGAGGTCTAAGCTGTTCAGCGCGGTTGTGAAGTTGTTTTTGCGCGTCTGCAGTTGCGCTTCCCAGTTGGCGGGCAGTCCCAGCGCGGTCTTGACGGGTCCGAGGTTCGCCAGAAACTGCGCCACTTGCGCTTCAAACTCACGGTCGCGTCGCTTGACAAAATCGGTCTGCATCGCTCATCCTCCGCAAGGGCGATTCGCCATCGGCAAGC
>Ga0079997_122187_pt1 | contig 41223 bp, 40 predicted proteins | sample PerSpoCPS_CMetaG_FD_69200 | JGI IMG/M metagenome (GOLD analysis project Ga0079997, IMG submission 69200) | Archaeal communities from Yellowstone National Park, Wyoming, USA - Perpetual Spouter C (PS_C) MetaG (SPADES assembly) (version 2) | ecosystem: Environmental > Aquatic > Thermal springs >... | reverse complement strand
CATCGGGGACATTGAGGTCAGGGACATCGTGCAGGACTCTCAAAGCCGTTGCAGCGCTGACGCGAACGATGTCGCCGACGAGGTAACGGGCAAGGTCAAAGATGTGGGTCGTTTGTTCAACGATTTGTCCACCCGACATTTCAATCCGACGCCACCAGTAAACTCCGGGGAGACCACCCATCCAATAGCCCATGACCATGCCGATGGTTTTGCCAGCAAGTCGTTCCTTCGCCAAGTCGGTGCCGTCAAAGTAGCGGAAGTGGTAGCCGACAGAGTTGATGACGCCGGACTTTTTGATGGCTTCCAGAATTTCCAAAGCCTTGTCAAGGGTTCGGGCGACTGGCTTTTCGACGAAGATAGCAACTCCCGCTTGGGCAGCGAGGATTTCTTGGTCAGTATGAGCATGAGGGGGAATGCAAATGTAAACGGCGTCAAGTCGCTCCTTCTCAAGCATCTGGCAGTGGTCAGTGTAGGCGTTGCCTTTGAACCGCTCTGCTGCCGCTTTCGCTCTCCCTTCGTCCACATCGCAAAAAGCCACCAACTCCACGCCCTCAATTCGGCTCAAGTTGTTCATGTGCAAGTTGGCGATGCCACCGCACCCGATAAAGCCTATGCGCACGGAACTCATCTCAAACCACCTCCGACAAATTTGTGCACAGCGAGAATTTTTGAGCCGCATAATTTTTACACGGCGCAGCCCAATTTGCTGTCGGAGGTGATGACCGATGGCGCGCCGTCCGAAACCCGAAGAGGAAATTGAGGTCGTGGAGGAGGAAGTCAAGGAGGAAAAGCGGGTTAAGCCTAAAACGCTCAAGCGACTGGTCACCGAATTGATTGTCAGGACAATCGGGCGAGATGCCGCCCAACACCTTATCAATGCTGAGATTGAGGTCTTCAAAGCCCTTCGGGCGATGATTGATTACCGCATCCGCTCAGCCGAACGGGCTGCAGAAAAGTTGCAGGAGATCGAAGTTCAATGACTCAAAGCCACTTCCGCAAAATCTCGCCGTCAAAGCAATTGGGAGCGAAAATCGGCAAGGTGGTCTTTGTTGTGCCCGAGATTGAATGGAGGACACCACAATGCGCAAATGGCTTTTGTTAACAGTGTTGTTAGTCATCGTCAACTGCATAGTGGCAGCCCAAACTCCATTGCCGCCAGAGGTGACCGAGCAGGAAAAAAAGTTGGGTGAGGAAGCGGTCAAAGAGTTTGAGGCGAAAGTGAAAATCGTGAACGACCATCCTGCATTGCCGCAACTCAGGCAAATTTTGGCGAGGATAGTCCCAATCACCGAACGCCCCAAAATGACATACACCATCAAAGTCGTGGAGGACAACGAGCCCAACGCTTTCACTTTCCCCGGTGGCTTCATGTATGCCACGACGGGGTTGCTCAAATTGGCAGAAAGCGAGCACGAGTTGGCTGCAGTCATCGCTCACGAAGTCGCCCACAACACCCACCTGCACGCAATCAGAATGATTCGGAAGGAAAGCCAGTTAAGCATCCCAGTCCTCCTCGCGATGCTGGCTGCTGTCTTCGCGAGAGGCGAAGCAGCGATTCAAGCGGCACAAATTGTCTCTCAGGTCGTCCAAGTCCTGATGCTGGGCTATTCGCGGGACATGGAAAGGGAAGCAGATGAAGCCGCATTCAGTTACCTGCAGAGGGCTGGCTACAACCCTGTTGGCTTGCTCACTTTCTTTGAAAAACTCGCTCGTTTGGAGAAACAATCAACCCCGCCACAATTTTTGCCCGGCTATTGGACAACTCACCCTGCCATTGAGGAACGCATCAACGCTGTCAAACAGTGGTTGACAGCAGCAGGTTTACCGATAAACCGTCGCCCAGTCACCAGAGCGCTTCAAGTGGAGGTCAAGGAAATTGAGGCGAACGGAGCGAAATTAGCGGTGTTGATTCTAAGCGGGGAGGAGTTGTGTCGTTTCTCCTCATTGGACAAGCAAAGCGCTTTGGAAAGGGCACAGGAAGCGGCAAGGAAACTGGATGAAGTGTTGGAAGCAGGGGCGCAAGCCTTTGACTTCCAAACGAAAGTGACACCCGAAGGGGTCACCGTTTTGGTTTCCTTCCGCCCCCTTTGGGTTCTCACCGCTGCCGATATTGCTGTTAACCAATTGACGCCCGACGAATTGGCTGTCAAAATCAAACGAACTATAAGCCGAGAGTTTTTGAGGGAACGCTTGAGTGGACGATTGTAAGCCTGGAGGTGAGCGAATATGCGATGGATGCGGGACTTAGGCGAAGGGCTGTTTTGGGTCGTAGCGTGCTTTTTGCTCGGTTGGCTTGCCTACCCTTACCTGCCAGAGAAAGTGCCAACTCACTTCAATGCCCAATGGCAACCTGACGGTTGGATGAGCCGAGATATGACTTTGTGGTTCATGCCTCTGATGCTTGCAATCCTCTGGGGCGTTCTCACTCTCTGCTTCTGGTTAGCAGCCACTGAGAAAGGGCAACTCAGGCTGGAACAATCTGACCTTAGGCTGCTTTTGGGCATCCGGACACTTATGGGAGCATTTATGTTTGCAATTCACGCAGCAATCTTAGCAGTCGGCTTGGGATGGTTGAGCAATCCAAGACCTGTAATGTTGCCTGCCATTGGAGTGCTATTCATGTTCATTGGCAGTATTTTACCCAAATTAAAGCGGAATTGGGTGGCTGGATTTAGGCTTCCGTGGACGCTGGTGAACGAAGAGGCTTGGAAGGCGGCAAATAAGTTTGGTGGCTACGGGTTCATGGCGATAGGTGGGCTTTTCCTTCTTGCTCCTTTATTTCCTCCTCGTTTTGACCTCATTTTTCTGGCGTTGATTTTTGCACTAATCCTTGCCATAAGCGTTCAAGCCTATCTAATTTACCGCCGTGCGAATGTTCCCACCTCTTGACTTTCGGTGCGGAAAGCGTTATAATTTAGGGCGACAGAAGAAGGTTACTGTGACAATCTGAATGACGAAACCGACAGCGAAGAAGGCGAGTGCGATGACAAGTGTGAGGCAACAACTTCAGAGGATTTTGAAGCGGCTGGAAGGGCGCTCTGAAGCAACACCTGAGGAGAGCCTGCAACAAATCCTCGCTTTACCTGCCAAACAGGTTATTCCGATGTTGATTGAAGCGCTTGAAAAGAGCCCGCATTACCTTGTCCGTTTGGTCTCTGCAATGGCTCTTGGAGAACTACGGGCAGAGAAGGCTGTCCCTGTCTTGATTTCAACTTTGTCTGACTCCAGCCTGACCGTTCAAAGGGCGGCAGCGGAGGCACTGGCGAAAATCGGTCGCCCTGCTGTTTCTTCACTTCTTGAATTCATTAACCACGAAGAACTTGCCATGAGGCGGTGGGTCATCCAGATTTTGGGTAAAATCGGAGCGAAAGAGGCTGCCCCTGCTCTCCTTGAACGGTTCACCAAAGAAGCCCCTGAACTTCAAAGGCTTATTGTTGAGGCGTTGGGCGAAATTGGCAGCCGAAAAGCCTTTAAATTGTTGACCGAATTGGTAAGACATGGTGGTGCTGACTTTTCACGGACAGCGATTGAAGCATTAGGCAAACTAAAAGACCCCAAAGCGATACCCTTCCTGCTGGACATCTTGGCTCGTGATGGGGCGGAATTGAGACGGTTGGTGAGGGACGCTTTGATGTCTATAGGCAAGGAATCTGTGCCTCACTTGGTAAAGGCACTTAAGCATCCTAACCAAACCGTTAGACAAGTTGCTGCGGAAGTCCTCGGTTCAATGGGAGACCGAAGGGCTTTGAAAGAGTTAGTCAAAGCCTTGAAAGACCCTGACCCACTTGTCCGCCAGTCAGCAGTTCAGGCAATCGCTCGCTTTCCCGATAAGTCGCTTTTTGAACCACTGTGCCGACTACTGAACGATCCAGATCAAGAGGTCAGGTTCCAGGCACTGAAAGCGCTTGTCCAAGTTGGGAAGCAAATGGCAAAGCCCTATCTTAAAAAAGCCCTTCGCGACCCTGACTGGCTTATTCGCCTCACTGCAGTGCAAGGTTTGAGCCAACTTGGCGGAGATGACGCTTTGGCGAGTTTATGTGAGGCTCTTAAAGACCCTGAATGGAGTGTCAGATACCATGCTGCTTTGGGACTTGCCAAGTTGAAGAATCCCAGAGCAGTCATGCCTCTCATCCAAGCGGTCTTTGACCCTCACCCGCAAGCAGCACTGCAAATCATTAGAGCGCTTGAAGAATTGGGAGACCCAAGGGCAATTGACATTCTTAGAAGGGTCGCCAGCGCTAATATCCCAGAAGTTAGCAGTGCTGCTCAAAAAGCAGCCAGAACCTTGCAGGAAATTGCCCAAGCCAAAGGCTTGGTTGTCCCGACCGCTAAGCGCTCTACGAGAAGAGTCCGCTCAACCACTCAACCTATTTCTTCGCCATTGAAGTGATGAAAGATGCCAGAACGCAATGTCACTGTAAACCGCAAAGCCCGACACGATTACGAAATCTTGGAAACCTACGAGGCAGGTTTGGTGCTAACTGGTCCTGAAGTTAAATCCGTTCGGCAAGGGAAAGTCTCCCTCGCAGAGGCATATGCCAAAGTTAACAAGGGCGAACTTTGGCTCTACAACATGCACATCGCTCCTTATGACCCAGTTTTGCAGCGAAACTACGACCCTCGTCAGCCCCGCAAATTGCTGATGCATCGGCGCGAGATTGACAGACTGATGGGCTTGACCCAACAACGGGGGCTGACATTGATACCGCTTAGAGTCTACTTCAACGAACGAGGCTACGCAAAGGTTGAATTGGGTTTGGCTCGGGGTAAACGAAAAGTGGACAGGCGCAGAGAAATCATCGAGCGAGAAATGAAACGAGAAGTTGACAGGGCGTTAAGAGGGAAGCGCAATTTATAGTGCTCTTCAGCCTTTTTCCTTCAACTTGCGCCATAATGTTGCCTTCGGTAAATTCACAAACTCAGACTTCACGGAGGTGATTTTGCGCCATGCCAGTTTATGATTACCACTGTGACGCTTGTGGGCACACCTTTGAAGTCTTTCACGGAGTGGATGAGCGACCTGAAGTCAAATGCGATAAATGTGGGCGACCCGCCCGCAAACTGTTCAGACCCGTGCCAATCATCTTCAAGGGTAGCGGCTGGCATGTAACTGACTACGGGAGAGGCTCTTATCCCAAAAAGCGAGAGGTTGAAAAGCCCGAAGCAAGCACGAAGTCCGAAGAGGGTGAGGAGTGAGCCTCAAGGCATCACTGTTCCTTCGGTTGGGTCAAATAGACCAGCAAAACGCTCAGGAAATAGAGCCCAACTATCGGACCTGCAAGTAGAGTCATGTTCACAGGGTCTATCGTTGGCGTTATGATGGCAGAGAGGGTGAAGATGGCGACTATAGCATGACGCCAGTAGCGCATCAACCCTTTTGCGCTGACAACACCCAACTTGCCCAGAAACATCATGACCAACGGCATTTGAAACAACACCCCGCAGGCGGCGGCAATTTTGGCGACTGACCAAAGGTATTGCCGAGCAAAGTTAAGGACCTGAACTTTTATGCCTGGATTCTCCGTGTGTGGAAGCCCCATTTGAAGCATGAAAAGGGCAGCGACGGGAATGAGGTTGTAAGCGAGGAAGACACCTGCTCCGAAAAGGATAAGGGAGGCTGGGATGAGTTTGAGTGCAAAGCGCTTTTCGTGAGGGTAAAGGGCTGGCCAGATGAAAGCCATGACCTCGTAGAGGATGCCAGGGAAAGCAATGACCAGCCCAGCAGCGATGCTTATTTGCAACTTCAACATCAGCGGCTCAAAGATTGACTGCAAGGTGACGGGAATCTCATACTTGCGGAGGGCAGGTTCAATGGGTTTCACCAGCATCCAGAAAATCTTGTCGTAATAAACCCACGCGATAACGCTCCCGATTGTCCAAAACAAAATTGCCCAAAGCAACCTTGACCTCAGTTCTGCCAAATGCTCCCAAAAACTCATTTCTCGGTCGCCGGGCGGTCCCTCTTCTGGCATTTCCAAATTTTCGCTGCTTTCCTGAACTTTCCGTTTTTTGCCGACAATCATGAGAGTTGTCAAGAGCAAGCCGACAGCACCTGCCCCTATCGCAATCCAATGCCACAATCGCATGAGCAATCACCGCCCGAAATTATTGCATGGATTCAGCGTTTATGAAAGCCTTCTGCTTCATTTCCGCTTTCCCCAGCAGCAATTTAACCAATCAAGTGAGTCTTGCCCCGCAAAACTCCGGTCAAGAACTCATGACTTGCTCTGGCTTGCTGCATTGTCTTGATAGCATTGTGCTCAATTCTTTATGGAAATTTCAGTTTCGCTCTCAAACCCTTGAAAAATAGCCGTAAAAACTGCAAAATTGGCGGGTATTTATTGCCTCTCCCATGTTTACGAGTTGGACTTGCGTGGTATAATATCAATGGCTGTGCCGAAGGGCACAGCCGAGGAAAGAAAATCTCAAAACCTCGGGAAGGAGGTGAACGAATATGGCAAAGTTGGCACGATGGCAGCCGATCACCGAGGTTGAGCGCTGGTTCGACCGATTTGACAGGTTGTTTGACCGGATGATCTCCCGCTTCTTCCGGGACCTTGAGCGAGACTTCTGGGGGCTGGATTGGCGGTGGGAGCGGTGGGTTCCAGCCATGGAAGTGAGCGAAACTCCTGACGCCTACATCGTCAGGGTAGAACTTCCAGGTGTGAAAACTGAAGACATCGAGGTCACTTTGCAGGACGATATCCTGACCATTAAGGGCAAGCGGGAGCGGAGCGAGGAGCACAAGGACGAGACAGTCCACTTCGTTGAGCGCGCCTACGGTGAGTTTGTCCGCTCGCTCCGCATCCCGACGGATGTCAAGGTGGATGCCGTCGAGGCATCCTATAAGGACGGAATCCTTGAAATCCGGTTGCCCAAGAGCGAAGAAAGCAAGCCCCGCCGCATTGAGGTGAAAGCCGCCTGAAGCCTTCAGCCGGGCTGGCGGCGGTAAAGCCGCCAGCCCTTTCTTTGTGAAGGTGTTACAATGCAGAATCGCGTTGCTTGTCGGGGAAATCCTGATTGATGGGTCTGCAAAAATTGACCGATTTTAGGGCATAAACGCCGATTTTGGCGGTAAAGCCTTGAAATTGGGGCGTAACCTAAATCGCAAACCAATGTCTAAAGGAGGTGGACGAAGATGGCACAGATGCGTCGTTGGTCACCTTTCGCTGAACTTGAAGCCTTTCGTCGTGAAGTGGACAGGTTGTTCCGTGAATTTTTCGGTGAGGAGCGCGCACCTGCTGCGAGAGGTTGGACACCATCGGTTGACATCTATGAAACGCCAGCGGAAGTTGTGGTTCAAGCGGAATTGCCCGGTGTTAAGCGGGAGGACATCCAAATTGAGTTGACTGATGACCGTTTAACGCTGAGGGGCAAAAAGGAGCGATCACAGGAAGCAGAAAACGCAACCTATCACCTGCTTGAGCGAAATTACGGTGAGTTTGAACGAAGTTTCGTGCTGAATGTGCCGGTCGATATTGACAAAGCAGAAGCGTCCTATCGCGACGGTGTGCTGACAATCAGGTTGCCTAAAGTGGAACCTAAGCGGGCGAAGCGGATAGAAGTGAAGGTGGAAGGCTAACGCCTGCCCCTTCACCTCTCGCCGCATCGCCCACCCGACGGAGCAACGCCTCCCTCCCCGCCTCGCCGCCCCTCCCGGCCCGCCGCCGAAAAGGCGGCGGGTTTTTTGTCGTTTGACAAGATTACTACGCAGATAGCAATTCATCTATCAAAACCGAACAACCCCTCAGTTCGCTTCCCGTTGCCCTTCCAAGCAGCAAAAACCCACCTTCTACCTTGACCCCTAAGTCTTCGGTCAGGACTGCGATTGCTGAACCGCGATTGGCGAGGTCATAGTGACAAAGCAACCCCACTCCCTTGTCCCTAACTTCCTCCAAACTTTCGGGGTCAAGCACCCTTGTCCTCGCCCAGTAAGGTGGCTTGTGGATGCGTTGTTGATTTTGGGTCGCAAAATATGGGCTTCCCACGACTCCGTCATAAAACTGCGACGATAACTCAGCCATCCCATACTCGTTGACGCACCAGTCTTGCGGGATGCCCAAGACCTGCTCATAGAGCCGATAAAGTTCATTGCGGGGAATCTCTCGCGAACGCCCCTTGAAACCGCCCGTGTCCATAAGCCGGCTTCCAAAAGGCAACTTGAAACTTCTCCCATTAGCGGCGCACCAGTCCAAAAAGTGCACGAACGAAAAGGATGTTCCCAAAAGCATGACCGACTTTCCGTTTTCCTCCGCCCGTTTGAGCCAATTTGCCAGTTCCTCCGCTTGCAGCCTATTGCCCCATATGAACCACCCGCTTTTCAGCCCTTGCTCTGTTGCTCCCCATTCTTTCATCACGGTTGCCAGCATGTGTCCCAGCGATGAAGTCGGCAACTCTTCCGGCGGTGGGAATAGGACTGCGATTGGCATCCTCTGGCGTTCTGGCAGAAGGTGAGGCTCAAACCACTTGAGCACCGATGTCTCGTAAAGTCGCAGGTTGAAGATGAAGTGCTTGCTTCGTTTTCCTTCGCCTTGCGTTGTTCCACTTGACAAAAATATTGCCTCAGCCTGTTCCGTCGGCTCGCACGCCAAATCCAAAACCTTGAAGGCTTGGGTCGGCACAGGTGGGATTTCCGTCCAGTGGGAAACCGTCTCAGGCGTTCGCTTCCTCTTCAAACAAAAGTTCCGGTATGCTTCGTTGCGCTCAAACTGGTAAGCGAAAACTTTCAACGCTAAATCGTTGAAAGCCTCGTCACCCTGACTCCCATGCTCAATGAACTGGAGAATTTCCTCGTCCAGTTCCGATGCCGTCATTCCCCATCACCTCAATCAAGGTCAAGGCTGGCATTCCCTGCACGGCGCAAAACCTCGTTCCAATGCGATTTCGGCGTTGGGCAATCTCAATCGGTTCTTAGGACTAATTTGGCGGACTGCAGGGCAAGTTGGGCGATGAAAAACCCTTGTCCTGAGGTTGGCAATTACGGGTGAGCGGCTCGGTTTGTAGACTAACCATAAACCCTTTCGCTTTTCCCTCGCCTCCTCTTGAAGGCGGACGAACAGGTCAGCGTATCGGACATTCGGCGGTTTTGTGTAAACTCTCGCGAAACCGTTGCGAACCAATTCAGCGTTGACAAAGATGCGTTTGCCCTTTGCGTCTCGGACAAAGACATAAGCGAGCAGCCTTCCATAGCGGTCGTAACGCTCAATGTCAAACTCCAACTCCACTACCCTACCCTGCACCAATCTGCGGTTGAAGTTTTTCGCAGCCTCATAGAAGGGTTGTCCTCTTTCAGGAGTGTCAACGCCGATGTATCTGAGAGTGCGACCGTCTGAGAGCACCACTGTGTCGCCATCCACCACCTTGATGACCTTCAAAACGCCCTTAGAACCTTTCGGGGGCGGGAGAATTTGACGCTGGGCAATGGCGGCGAAAAGTAGCAGCAAAAGTAGCGCGGGCGAGAAACGGAACAGGTTGAAGCGCCTCTGCAATTTCGGCGGAAAAGTTTGCCGACTTCGTTTCATGTTTGGAACTTCCTCCTTCACTCAATCTTGACTGGTTGCCCAGTTTCTGCGGAGCGGACAGACGCTTCCACCATGAGAACGGCGTCGCGTGCTTCCTCTGGCTTGACAGCCAGTTCAGCGCCCTCATTCAAGACAGCGGAGATGTTTCGGTAATAGTCGCGCCAGTCCCCGCGAACGCTTTCGAGGGTCATTTCGACGCTGTGACCGTTCAACTCCGTCCAAACCTTTGCCCGATGTTCTGGCGCTTCCCTCGCTTTAGTGATGTCTCCTTGACGCAAGGCATCTTCTTGTGGGTCAAGCCCAAACTTCACAAGCCCGCCCTTATCACCCAAGACATACCATCTCGGCTTCTCGGCTCGCCTGAGGTTGTTGACCTCAATGACGGCGATGCGTCCGTCGCCGTAGTCAAAAACGGTTCGGATGAAACTTTCAACGCTCTGCTGCCAGACCCTGAAGTTCCTCCAAGCCACAACCTGTTTTGGTTTTCCCATCAGCAGCAAAGTTTGGTCAACGAGGTGAACGCCCCAGTCGTGGAGCAATGAACCCATAGTTTCCCGCTCAGCCCTCCATCGCCCTGTCGGACCGTATCGCCCAACGCTCAACTCCATCAACCAAACTTCGCCGAGCAGGCCGTTCTCAATCGCACGCTTGACAGTCAGAAAGTCCCAGTCCCAGCGCCGGTTGTGGAAAACGCTGAGCAAACGGTTTTGGCGTTTCGCCTCTGCAATCAAATCGTCCGCTTCCGCGACGGTGAGCGTGAAAGGCTTATCAACGACGACATGCTTTCCCGCTTGGAGTGCGGATTTAGTTAGCGGGTGATGGGTATTATGCGGAGTCGCAATGACAACTAAGTCAACTTTCGGGTCAGCGAACAAATCTTCCGGCGAGGCGTAAACCACAACGCCCCAATCTTTTTGGGCTTGGCTTCTGCGACCTTCATCCCGAGAAGCAACGGCGTAGAGTTCAAGCCCATCAACTTGAGCAATCAAGGGTGCATGGAAAACTCGCCCAGCATACCCGTAGCCAACAATGCCAACTCTTACCGCCATCCCATTTGCACCTCCAGTCGCTTTGTCAAAATCTTCCTTCCCACCGCTACGGGCTTCAGTCCATAGTTGGCGACGCAACCAAAGCCGTTCCATGTTACGGGTTTTAACCCGTAGTGATGATGCGACCAAAAGCAAACCATGCTACGGACTTTAGTCCATAGTCGGTGACGCAAACAAAGTCATTCATGCTACGGGTTTTAACCCGTAGTTGATGACGGAAGAACCTGAGCGCCGACTTTAGTCGGCGAATTTTTTCTTTTTGCACCCCGCTCTTAGCACTCCGCACTCCTTGTTCACCTTTGCACGCATGCACGCTTGCACGCCTGCACTCTTCACCATGAAAGTTTGCAGCAAAATTTAGGGCGCATTCAAACAAAGTCAGGGGTGGTTAAAGATGAGCCGCGCATTCACTTTGATTGAGTTGTTGGTGGCAATCGCCATCGTCGCGCTGCTGGCAGCGATGCTTTTGCCCGTTTTGACGAAGGCTCGAGAAAGTGCCAGAAAATCCGTTTGCCAATCCAACTTGCGCCAGATTGGTGTTGCTTTCAGCCTTTACGCCAACGACCATGACGGTTTCTATCCATGCAACGGTGACCCCAATTTGTGGATGGGCAGGAACTGGAGAGTTGTCATTCAGGCTTACCTGCCAGGTGGGCAGATGAGAAGTTTGCCTCTGGGTTACAGCCAACCTCTGACCGTTCAGCATAGCGATGTTTTGCTTTGCCCATCTGACGAAAGGGCAATCCAAGTTTGGGAGCGAACCTCCTACGCCTACTCGGCGTCGTTCTTCCACACGACAGACCAAATCAACAGCCTTACTGACAAACTGCGCAATAGCAGTTGTGCTAACTGGCAAGCGATTGTGTTGGCACTTCGGAAATTGCCGCCGATTCCTCAAAGCGAAGCAGCAGTTGCTCACCCAGTTCAGAAGGCAATTAGTGCTGAATGGCTGAGCAATCACGAAAAATTTGCCGGCGATTGCGGCTTTTGGTCTTGGGACGGCAGTGCCAACTACCTTTTCGCCGACGGACATGTCAAGTTCTTGCGCCGCCAGCAAATCCGACCAGCAGTAAACGACTTGCCAGACATCAACTTGACCAAAGACGGGCTTGCAGGAAAGGATTTGCCTTGAATCCCTTTGCCTGATTCGCCAATTCGTGATAGACTTTTGCACGGCTCTGAAATTGGCAAAGAGGAGAGTTTGGGCGATGGCTAAGGAGATAGCAGCGGCTTTGCCTGTTCCAGCGGTCTCAACTTTCAGGTTGTCCCGCATCCCTTACCTCCTTTGCTTGGCTTTCGCCTTGACAATCTTTGGTGGCTGGTGGATGAAGCAAGCGGAAGTCATCGTCCTCGCATCTCAAATCACCGAAGCCGTCCCGCCAATTCCTGCGTTGGGAGCGTTGTTGCTCTTGCTTTTGGTCAACCCGATTTTGAAGCGTCTGTCACCACCTCTTGCCCTGTCGCGAAGCGAGATGCTTCTCGTGTATGCTTTCTGCACCATCGCGACGGCAGTTCCAGCCTGCGGCAGTTTGAGGTTCGTCCTTTCGCTGACCACATTCCCGATTTACTACGAGCGGATGCAACCCACGATGCGCATGGAGTTGATTACGCCTCACATCCCCGATTGGCTCGTCCCGAAGGAATTTGCGGTCATCAGGGATTTGTATCAGGGTCGCCCAGATGCTAAAGTCCCTTGGGATGTTTGGGCTGTCCCCATAGCATCTTGGACGCTTTTCTTCGCCGTCTATTGGTTGGCGCTGACGGGAATTCTGTGCGTTTTTGAAAAGCGGTGGCGTGAACACGAACGGCTCGTTTTCCCGCTCCTTTACCTTCCCATGAGGGCGACAGAAGGAAGCCCGCCGGAAGGGTTGCCAAAGTTTTGGCGCGACCCATTGATGTGGCTCGGCTTTTCGCTCTCGGCTTTTTACAACGCCTTGAACATCGCCAACGCTTTCTTCCCGCAATTCCCAGCGCCCGGGAAGTTGATGGACATCGGTCAATACTTTACAGCACCGCCCTTGGATGCATTCGTTCCCTTGCAACTCTGGTATCGTCCCGAAGTTGTCGGCTTAGGTTACTTGATGCCAACGGAAGTTGCCTTTACCGTCTGGTTCACTTACGCACTGTTCAAGGTTGAAGCGCTCATAGGCAGGATGCTCGGCTGGCAGTGGGCAGGCTATCCTTTCACGCAAGAGCAAGGGCTTGGCTCTTACTTGGCAACTGCGTTCCTTCTTTTCTACGCAGCCCGCTATTACCTTCGGGATTGGCTTAAGGCTCTCATCGGCGCTCAAACTTGGTCTTCGGAAAAAGATGCCCTTTCGCCGCGGGAAACGGTGGTTTGGTTACTGCTCGGCGTTGGCGGCTGTTTGGCTTTCATGGTTGCTGCAGGGATGCACCCCACTATTGCGACCGTTTACTTGCTTTTGACCTTGCTCGTTGCCCTCGTTTACACCCGCATTAGGGCGGAAGTTGGTGCGCCGATGGTTTGGCTCTTCCCATACTACCAGCACAAAAAGGTCATCCTCTACACCCTCGGCACCGAACGGGTCATGGGATTGGGCGGCATCAAGAGCATGACAGCATTTGCGATTTTCACCTTCATGGCTCGCGGCTTCTTCCACTCATACACTGCCACCCAGTTTGAAAACATTCGACTCGGCACGCAAGTCGGTTACCCACCGAGGCTGTGGGTGCGGTTAAGCGTCGTCGCAGTTGTGATTGGCGTCTTGATGGGCTTCTATTTCCACCTTGTGCCCTACTACAAGAGCGGCGCTGTCAACTTGAGAGAAGGTGGCATTTGGGGTCACTGGCACGCAAACGCCGAATACAACGCCATCGTCAGTTACCGAACGACCCCGCTACCTCCTGATGTCCCGCGCATAATTGCGACCGTTTTGGGTGCGGTCTTGACTTTTTTGTTTGGCGCTATCAGGTTCAACTACCCGACATCGCCCTTCCACCCTCTCGGTTTCGCCATTGCAGGGGCTTACGGCGATTTGGTTTGGTTCCCGTTCCTGATTGTCTGGGCAGTGAAGTTCCTTGTGCTCCGCTACGGTGGCGGGCGGCTGTATCGCAGGACAGTGCCTTTCATGTTGGGACTTGCGCTCGGTCACTACATTGTTGCAGGTGTGATTTGGGGGTTGTGGTCAACAACGGGCAAACCGCCTTTCCAAAGATACGGCGTTTGGTTCGGATGACCGTCATTTTCACTGACAGGCAGAACCTGAAGTTTGTGGCAGACTATTGAGCGGGAGCAGTTCAAGTCCGCTCCCGCAGATTCAAAGAAGGGGGGAAGCCATCATGGCGAACGAAGTGGCTCTTTTGGAGCGGTTGCAGCGCCTCTCGGCGTTGCAACCACAAGTCGCACTGTCTCCTTCAGATGACCCCGCATCTTTTGACCACTTAACGGTTGATTTCCCCGTCGTTGTCCGACACGAAGGTCAATGGTTGCTTTTCTACACGGGCTCTGACGGGAAATCTTTTAGGCTCGGAATTGCCTCAAGCCAAGACTTGCAAAATTGGAATCGGCTCGGTTTGGTTTGGGATTACGATGCCCATCAGAATGTGGCAGCATCTTGGTTGCTCCGACACAACGACCTTGACGAACCAATGGCTAAACTTCGGCGAGGTCTTTTCTGGATGGCTTATGTCCGAACGGAGCAAGGCAGTTATTGGGGCTCTTTGGAGTTGGCTTTCTCGCCCGATTTGGAGCGTTGGCGACCGTTTGATGCCAACCCCGTTTTGACCTCAAAGGAAGGCGATGCTTGGGAGAAGGCTGGTTTGACGGCGCCCTGCTTAATTGAGCGTGAGCACTTGTTCTGGCTCTTTTACATCGGTCGCAACGGGCTGCCGTCAATGGGAGTAGCTTTGTCCACTGACTTCCTCGTCTGGTCTCGCGACATGGAAAATCCGCTGGTTCAGTTTTCACCTGACTATCTGACCGGGCGACCGTTCCTTGTCCGGCACGGGCGTCAATGGTGGTTGCTTGTCGGAAACGGCAGGGAAATCAAAGTTGCGGTCTCGGAGGATTTGAGGCGGTGGAAAGTTTTGGAGAAGGAAACGCTGACATTCAACGGAGTTGGCAACCCTTCAAGCCCATACCTGTTCTTGCACGATGGCAAGTTATGGCTTTTCTTTGCGGGCGAAAAAGACGGCAAGCGGCACATCTTTTTCGTCTGCGGCGATTGAAATCGGCTTTTGAGTTGGCGGTTTCAATGGGAAGGTGTCATTCATGCTTTGCCCGCGTTGCGGCGCTTCGGGAACGAAGGTCATTGACTCGCGGCTCATTGACAACGGCTCTGCAGTTAGGAGAAGGAGACTTTGCCCAAATTGCGGGATGCGCTTCACGACCCACGAACGATTGGTCACCCACCCGATTTGGGTCATCAAAAAGGATGGACGCAGAGAACTTTTCAACCGCCAAAAAGTTGAGATTGGCATGATGAAGGCTTGCGAAAAGCGACCGGTCTCCCCCGAGCAAATCAAGCGAGCCGTTGACGAAATTGAATGGGAACTCCAACGGCGCGGCGCCCGACAAATAACCTCTCGGGAAATCGGCGAGATGGTCATGAGCAAGTTGCTGGAAATTGACGATGTAGCCTACATCCGCTTTGCTTCGGTTTACCAAGAGTTTGACGATGCCCGCCGATTTGCCGAACTGCTTGCTTCCCTTCAAAAGCAGAAAGCGCAGCGACGGAAGGATGCGAACCGAAAGAAGCGATAGCCACCGAGGCAAAATCAACGCCTTCAAACTTCAGCGACAATCTCAAGCAACTCAAGGTTATGGGCTTCGTCAATTTCTTGTGCCTGACCACATTGTGGGCAGGCGTTCATGAAGCCATCGTCAGGTTTTTCCATTGAGGGTGGGTGCGCTGCCAATCAAGCAATTTGCCCTTTCTCAGCATACGCCCGTTGCAGTTGGAGCAACATCCAAGCGACGGTCCATAAGCCTGCAAGCAGCAAGACCACGAACAATGCGATAATGCCCCACTGTGGCTGGACGGGCACATCCTTCAAGTTGAAGAGCGGAGCGTGATGGGCAATGAGCATCGACCTTACCATGAACCTGACGCCAGACATCGCCATAATGGTCAAAAGTGTCAACACCGTCGCAATGGCAATGAAGTTGAAAGGTCGTTCAGCCCTTCGACCGATGACGGCGAAAACCAGTGCGATCACAGACAAAACTACTCCGCCCCAAAGCAGAACCATCGCCAAAATGTCACCGCCAATAAAGTTTCGCCAAACGGTCTGTTCGTGAGTGAACAAAAAGACAGCGCCGACGAAGTAATTGAGCACAGTCGCACCGACGAACCAAGAGACGCCATTTTTCACCAGTTCCTTGCCCGCCTCCTCACCCTTCCTGTGAAGGAATGCGCCGTAAAGGGCGGCAATGAGACCTGCAACGGCTACAGCACCCAAGACAAAATGACCGAAGCGAGGGAAAAGGGTCGGTTCCCAAATGTTCAAGTTGAAGTGAACGCTTGGGTTGCGTTCCTGCCACAACTCCCACCAGCGAAAAGGCGTTGACATGAGCGTGATGACATTGTTGAAGGCAAAAGCCACATACAAAAACAGCACCGTGCTCCCAATGATGACCCAACCCTTCCATCGCCCCAACTTATCGCTTGCAAGGATATAAGCGTAAACGCCATAGTAGCCGAGCAATAGCGCGATAATCACGGCAAACCAAGCCCAAGCGATGACGACGGCTGCCGGGAAGAAAAGTTGACCGTAAAGGACTTGCAGGAAAAGCAGCGGTGCAACGCCAGTGGTGACAGTGAAGGCTACAGTGACGGGAAGATAGCCTGTGATCCAACGCCGCATAGGTTCTGACGCCCTACCGCTCATTTCGCCGTGTGCGAGAATCACTAACCCGCCGAGGGTCATGTCCATAGGGATGATGTGCAGAACGAAGGTGACGAAGAGCAAAGTTTGTAGCAACCAAACAGGCGCCGGGAGAGGTATCGGCTCAGGCGCTGGAAGAAAACCTGCCATCTTTTCCATCCACCTTCACTCCTCTCCGTCCAAGTTTCCGAGTTGCGACAAAATTCAGGGACAAGCCGAACTTAATTTTGTCAGTCAGTGAGGTAGAGCGCCACCGTGAAAGTGATGGGCATTGACTTGAGCGCAAGCGAAAGGCGAGATAGCGGTGTCTGTTTGATGGATGGTTTGAGGGTGCAAACTTTTCGGGTGAAAAGGGACGACGAGATAATTGCGCTGGCGAGGAAATTCCGCCCCAAACTTGTCGCCATTGATGCCCCGCTCTCTTTGCCCTTATCAAGCGAAGGGCTGCGTCAATGTGACCGAGAACTCCTGAGGCGAGGGATTCGCGTTTTCCCGCTCAACTTCGGAGCAATGAAGCAGTTGACGGAACGAGGGATGAGGTTAAAGGCTCTCCTTGAACCCGAAGGATTTAAGGTCATCGAGGTTTTTCCTGGAGGCGCTCAAGATGTCCTCGATTTGCCGAGGAAACGAAACAACTTGGCGGGATTGAGGGAAGGGTTGAAGCGACTGGGCTTGAGTGGCATCAAGCCTGACGCAACCCACGACGAGATTGACGCTGTAACCGCAGCGTATGTTGGTTGGCTTTACCTGAACGGTCTCGCCGAACTTCTCAGTGACGGTCAAGGTGGAGGCATCGTCATGCCATTGCCATATCCGCCGGAATTTGTGAGCGGAATCTTGCTTTACCGAAGAGGCTTTTACTGGCACGCCCATGAGGCATGGGAGGAAGTTTGGAGGGAATCCAGCGAACCTTATCGCTCGTTTCTGAAAGGGCTCATCCAAACCGCTGCAGCACTAATCCAGTGCGACCGAGGCAAATGGGAAGGTGCGTTGAATTTGCTTGAGCGGGTTCAGAGATATTTGAGCCGATGCCCGCCGAAACTTTGGGGAGTTGATGTGGCAAACTTGCTGGAACAAGTTTGCGCCTTTCGCGAGGAAGTCGCAAAACTTGTGGAAGGTCAAAAAACTCGGTTCAACTGGATGGTCAAGCCGAGAATAACCCTTGAGGGCGCAACCGTTCCATTCAGAGAACGGCTTCGTCGCTCAAAAACTGATTTGCCCGAAAGGCGAAAGGGGTGATGTTGAGGAACCATGTTTGAGTTGGCTCGCCGTTACATCCGAACGAGTTTAGTCTTTGCAGCGATAAGCGTGCTTTTGGGCATGCACATGATTGCCCAAAGATTGCTTGAAAAACCTCAACCTCTTCGTTGGCTTCCAACCGCACACGGTCACATATTCCTCGTCGGCTTCGTCACGATGATGATCATGGGCGTTGCCATCTGGATGTTCCCGAGACCGAAAGGCGCTCGTTATTCCTCTTTGCTCTCGGAAGTTTGCTACTGGCTCATCACTATCGGCACGGCTGTCAGAGGTATTGGTGAGGTCGCTGCAAGTTACTCAACTTTGAGGTTTTGGCTTTGGCTTTCGGCAATCGGAGGGATGGCTCAAGGTATCGCTATTTTGCTTTTCATCGCTAACATCTGGACGCGGATTGCTCCTGTGGGCAAATTGCTCAAGGAAGACCGAGAACCATCTTGAAGGGGCGAGGGGACATGAAGCGGCTGGAAAATTTAACGCTTCGAAGCGCAAACGGTGAGGTCGTTGAACCGAAGTGGCAAAACTATGTGGCGACGGTTGTGGTTTTCCTGCATGACGGTCACTGCCTTGCGTGCAGGAAAACCTGCCAAACCTTTTCCGAACTCAGAGAGCAACTTGCCGAATGGGACGCAAATTTGTTGCTGATTTGGAGAGGCGAAATCGTCCCTGAAGGGTGTGAAGGTTTGCTGGAAGGGAGCAGCAACCTGAGGCGAAGGTGGCTGGGTGAAAGTTCCGCAGGCGTTTTGGTTGTGGACAGGTTTGGAGTCATCGCAAAGAAGTGGAGCGCCATTGAAGGCTTCCCTTCACCTGAAGAGGTCTTGGCTGTCGTCAAAGACATTGCCTTGCAATGCCCTGAGTGAGGTGTTGCGGATGGTGAATGGGCGCAGTTGGCGCCCTAAGCGATTGGCAAAAATCATAAGCGAGGTGAGTGGCGATGAGGTTTGCTCTGGCAATTGACCTTGGAGGGACAAAAGTCGCTGCAGCCATCGTCGGTGAGGATGGAACGATTGTCGCTCGTGCCACCCGTCCAACAGAGGCTCAAAAAGGCGGCGATTGGGTTCTCAACCGAATCAAAGAGGCAGCGTTGGAAGCGTTGGAAACCAGTAAACTTCACCCTGCTCAATTGGTCGGCGTTGGGATGGGAACTCCGGGTGTAGTGGATTCCGAAAAGGGCGTCATGTTGTCAGAAGCGGTCAACATACCCGAATGGAAAGGGCGCAACTTGAAGGCGGAACTGGAGCGAGTTTTGGGTATCCCTACTTTCGTTGAAAACGATGCAAATGCCGCAGGCTTAGGTGAGTTCGTCTTCGGTGCGGGCAAAGGCGCTAAAAGTTTGGTCTTTGTCGCTGTCGGCACGGGAATTGGTGGTGCTGTCATCATTAACGGCGAATTAGTTCACGGCGCTTCCTTCGCAGCAGGTGAACTCGGTCACATTTCCATTGACCCGAACGGACTTAAATGCGGTTGTGGCAATTACGGCTGCATTGAACTTTACGCTTCAGGTCCAGCAATCGCCCAAAGGGCACGCGAATTTGTTCTGGCTGGCGTAGACACGAAACTCGCATCAATGTGCTCTCCTGAAGAACTTACCGCCGAACATGTAGCAAAAGCTGCTCAGGAAGGTGACTTTTTGGCTCAGTCGGTTCTGGCTGAATCTGGCAGGTTATTGGGTGTCGCTTTGGCTGGGATTGTCAACTTGCTCAACCCAGACTGCATCGTCATCGGCGGTGGGGTCGCTCAAGCGGGCGATTGGCTGTTAGAACCGATCCGCTGGGAAGTCAAGAGAAGGGCTTTACCCGATGCCACAAAGGCTTTGCAAATAGTCCCTGCAGCGCTGGGAACTAACGCTGGTGTCTTAGGTGCCGCAGCGTTGGTGTTTCGCTCGGTTCAAGGCTAACCTTCACTTTGCTGGTTCAACAGCGCTATGTCTTCGTCAGCTAACTTGAGCCCAGACGCATTGGCGTTTTCTTCAAGTTGCTGGATGTTTGATGCGCCGATGATTGCTGAACTGACGATGGGCAATCGCAAGACCCACGCCAAAGCGATGTGGCTCAGAGGTCGCCCATACTTCTGAGCGAGTTGCTTGACAGTTTGCCAGATTCGTTTTTCCCTTTCGGTGATGGTTTCGCTTTGTCGGTCACGATGCCCTCGCGCCCACCAAATCGGTGGCGAATCTGGCATCGGGTCTTTCGCCAAAAATCCGCCACCCATGGGGCTGTAAGCCAATATTCCAACGCCTTCGCTTTCGCAAAGGGGCAAAAGTTCCGGCTCAATGCTTCTGTCAAGCAAACTGTATCGGACTTGGTTGGTTTCAAACCGAGCCCAACCGTTTTTGTCTGAGAGCCAAAGGGACTTGCACAACTGCCAAGCGGAAAAGTTTGAGCAGCCGACATAGAGAACCTTGCCTTGCCGGACCAAATCATCAAGAGTTCGCAGCGTCTCATCAAGAGGTGTGTTTGGGTCCCACCAGTGGACTTGGTAAAGGTCAATGTAGTCGGTTTGTAGGCGGCGCAAACTGGCTTCAACTTGCCGGAAGATGTGATAGCGGCTCAAGCCTTCGTCGTTTCGTCCCTCACCCATTCGCCCCCTAACTTTCGTCGCCAAGACAACTTGGTGGCGGATGCCCTTCAACGCCTTGCCCAAAATCTCTTCGCTCCGACCGCCGACATAAATGTTGGCGGTGTCTATGAAGTTGATGCCCAAGTCCAAAGCCCGATGAACCAACTTTATGGCTTCGCTTTCGTCTGCGGGTTTGCTGCCCAAGTGAGCGCAGCCAAAAGCAATTTCGCTCACCCAAACTCCAGTTCTCCCCAAGCGCCGATATTCCACGAACCATCGCTCCTTTCGCAAAAATTTTTCGCCGAAAAAATTTTGGCAAACACGAATCCGAATGGGTTGAGGAATGTCAGGTTTTGCGGAAAGCATAGCGCTGAAGCAACTGCGACATTGCCGCTTCAAAATTAAGATCGGTGATTTGCCATGACTTTCAAAGGCGTCGTCAGAAATGGCGTCATCGTCCTGCTTGACGGAGTGAAACTGCCAGACGGAGTTGAAGTTGAAGTTGAAGTGCCTGAAGAACTTTTGCCCGCGGATTTTTGGGACGATGAAGAGTGGGAACGCCGAGCCAGAGGAATAAGAGCGATGACAGGTATCGGTCGCAGTAGCGGTGGTCCTGTCGGTCGCAACAAACATGAACATTTGGCGGAGATTTATGGGAGTGAACGGACAAATGTTACCCCTTGCACTGATGAGAAGGGCTCTGTTTAGCGACACAAGTTTTCTTTACGCCCAAGCAGACGAAGCCGATAGCGATCATTTGCTCGTCGTTTCTGTCATTGAAGAAGTCTTGCGGCAGAAGCGCCCCATCGTCGTCACAACTTTCATCATCGCAGAAACTCACGCTCTCATCTTGCGACGCTTAGGGCGAGACCTTGCTGCTTCATGGCTCCAACAAGCCTACGAGTCTTTTATCGTCATCCGCCCCACAGAGGAAGACGAGCGCCGTGCTTGCGAAATCATTTTCGGCTACACTGACAAGGATTTTTCCTTCACTGATGCCATTTCCTTCGCTGTGATGGAAAGGTTGGGCATAACTGTCGCATTGTCGTTGGACGAACATTTTGTCCAGTTCGGAAAATTCACCGTCGTCCCGCTGCAAACTGAGAAGTTGGGTTAGGCAAAGGTTTGGATGGCAACAACGGCAGGAGGTGAGGGAGATGAAGTTTTGGCGCGCGTTAGCGGCAGTTGTGGTGTTAACCATGATGGCAGGAGGGATTGCGATGGCGCAAGTAGTTTTGGCGAAGGACGGTAAAAGCCTTTACCGCATCGTCGTTCCCCAAAAGGCTATCCCTTCAGAGCGCTATGCAGCCGAGGAATTGCAACGCTACTTGGAACGAATCAGCGGTGCCAAATTGCCAATCGTGACGGACAGTGAACCTATGGGCAGCCACGAAATCTTGCTGGGCGACAACGCTCATCTGCGCAAGTTGGGAATTCAGTTTGACTTCGCTAAATTGGGCACCGATGGGTTTGTGCTCCGAACCTTTCAAAACCATCTCATCATCGCCGGCGGCAGACCACGTGGAACTCTTTACGGTGTCTATGCATTGCTGGAGGAAAAGTTGGGCGTCAGGTGGTTCACTCCAGAAGTTGAATTTGTCCCGAAGATGGAGCGGGTTGAATTGCCAGTTTTGAACGAAACTCAAGTGCCGGCATTGGAGTATCGCGAAGTCTTCTGGACGGAAATGATGCGTGACCCAGATTTTGCCGCTCGCCACAGACTCAACGGTCACCATTACCGCCTGACCGAAAAGCATGGAGGTCGTGCCGTTGTCTTTTACCCCTTTGTCCACAGTTTTGACTTGCTCATACCACGCGAAATTTGTGAGCAGCGACCGGAGTTTTGGCCGATGATTGGCGGCAAGCGGGTGAGCGGCTATGTGCAGCGGTGCCTGTCCAACCCCGATTTGGTGAAGTTGGCGATTGAGCGGGTGAGTCAATGGCTCAAGGAGCATCCCGAAGCGACTATCATTGACATCTCGCAAAACGACACGGGCAATTGGTGTCAGTGCCCCCAATGCAAGGCGTTGGACGACGCGGAAGGAAGCCCTTCGGCGTCCATCATCAAGTTCGTCAACACGATTGCGGAAGCCATTGACTCCCACATCCGCTATGAGACGCTGGCTTACCAATACAGCCGCAAGCCGCCCAAGACCATCCGACCGCGCCCCAATGTCATCATCCGCTTATGCTCCATTGAATGTTGCTTTGCCCATCCGTTGGAAAGTTGCCCGTCGGAGGAAAATCGGCGCTTCCGCGAAGACATCCAAGCGTGGCAACTTGTTGCGCCCGTGCTGTATGTTTGGGACTACACGACCAACTTCGCCCACTACCTTCAGCCCTTCCCCAACTTTGAAGTGCTCCAAGCGAATGTGCGCTTTTTCGTTCGGCACGGCGTGAAGGGACTTTTTGAACAGGGCAACTATTCGCCGGGCGGCAACGGGGAGATGGCGCCTTTGAGGGCTTATGTTCTGGCAAAACTCCTTTGGAACCCCGACACCGATGTTCAGCGCCACATCAACGACTTCCTTCATGGCTACTACGGCAGGGCTGCAGGAGCGATTAGGGCTTACATGGAATTGCTGCACAGACAAGTTCGCGAGAAAGGCTACCATGCTCACATCTTTGAGCCTCCTACTGTCCCGCATCTCAACAACGATGAATTCCTTGACAGTGCCGAAAGGTTGTTTGACGAGGCGGAACGGCTGGCTGAAAGCGAAGAAATTCGCTTCCGAGTCCAAGTCGCTCGGTTGCCTGTGTGGTATGTCAAGTTGGCAACGAACAGAGTGACAGGCGATGAAAGGGCAGACTTGCTTCGCAAATTCCTTTCAATCGCCAGAAAGGCTGGCATCACTCACATCCGCGAATGGCAGACCCTTGACGACTGGGCAAAGAAAATGGGAGCAGAGTGAAGGTGAAAGGGGTGAATTTTGCTGTGGCAAGGAAGTTGGGCAGAAGGAGAGTGATAGCGATGACGGCAGGGTTGTTAGCGGGAACTTTGGTCGCTGAAGTTGGAACGGCGCCACAAGAGGAGAGGGAACGGGTCGGGAAAAGGCAAATTTGGCGTGCAGTCCACATTTTGGCTCCTAACCCTGACGGATTGCCACTGTTGAAGCGAGCCATTGAAGAGCAACTTGCCCCGATGGGCGTCAATGTGATCGTCTTTGAGGTCAATTACAAGTTCGCCTACCGTTCCCACCCTGAACTCAGGATGGAGCCGGCGCTAAAGGACGATGATGCCCGTTCACTTGCCCAACTTTGTCGCCAACTCAAAATCAGGCTTATCCCCGAGTTCAATTGCTTGGGGCATCAGTCGTGGGGCAAAACGACCTTCCCATTGTTGGTCAAATACCGCGAATTTGACGAGACGCCCAACATCCCACTTGACAACCCAGGAATTTACTGCCGAAGTTGGTGCCCGTTGCATCCGAAAGTGAACGAAGTTGTTTTCGCACTGATGGACGAGTTGCTTGACGCGTTTCAATCTGACGCGTTCCATGTCGGCATGGACGAAGTTTTCCTGATTGCCAGCGAGCAATGCCCAAGATGTAAGGGCAAAGACCCAGCAGAACTTTTCGCAAAGGCGGTTAACGACTACCACGAGCATCTGGTCAAGAAACGGGGCGTTGAGATGCTAATGTGGGGCGACAGGCTGTCAGATGACGAGCAAATGGGTTACGGGAAGTGGGAAGCGAGTCAGAACGGGACAGCGCCAGCCATTGATAAAATCCCCAAAGACATCATCATTTGCGACTGGCATTACGGGCTTCGGAAGGAATATCCGTCCATCACCTACTTCCAGCAAAAAGGCTTCAGGGTCGTTTCAGCAAGTTGGAAGGACGAACAAGCAGCACTGGCGTTCCTGAGTTACTCCCGCAAAGTCGCGACGGATAAGTGGCTGGGACATATGTGCACCACTTGGGTCGACGGCGCTGACTTCGCCAAGGCAATGTTGGGGATGGAAGCATCAGAAACCGCTAAGCAAGCCGCTAAGACCTTGAAGGCGTGTTTGGCACAAATTTAGAGCGAATAGCGAGTTGTGAGTAGCGAGGCAAACAATTTTTGGAGGGTCGGGCTCCTGCCCGACCGAAAAATTTCGCTTCATAGTATGACGCTTAGCACTCCGCTGTCCGCATCCTTGCACGCCTGCACTCATATCGGATAAAGCCAAGCCTATCCCTTTTCCTATGACTTTCGTCCCATCTTGAAACGGAACAATAGGTGCGCAATAATGCTGTCACTGGGAATGAGGCAAGAGGCTCTAAAGGACTTGGCAGAACTCGTTGCAAAGATTTGCAAAGATGAGGTGATGGCTGTGACGGTGAAGTTTCACCGATACGATGCGATAGTTGTTGGTGCGGGCGGGGCTGGTCTGATGGCTGCGCTGCACCTTGCTTGGGCTGGAGTTCCGACTGCTGTCATCAGCAAACTCTACCCTACCCGCTCACATACTGGCACCGCCCAAGGCGGAATTGGTGCTGCTTTGGGCAACATGGAGGAAGACCATTGGGAGTGGCATGCCTTTGACACAATCAAGGGCAGTGACTACCTTGCTGACCAAGACGCTGTTGAAATCATGTGTCGTGAGGCGATTGAATGCGTTTACTTGCTTGAGCATTTGGGGCTTCCCTTTGACCGAACTCCTGACGGCAAAATCATGCAACGGCGCTTCGGTGGTCACACCAACAACATCACGGGCGAACCTGTCCGCCGAGCCTGCCACGCAGCCGACCGAACTGGTCACATGATTTTGCAAACCCTTTACCAGCAATGCATCCGCTACGGTGTTCACTTCTTCAACGAGTTTTTCGTGACCGACCTGCTTCTAACGGGCGATCCTTTAGACCCGCAAACCCGTTGCGTCGGTGTTGTCGCTCTGGAGATTCAAACTGGCGTGCTTCACATCTTCCACGCCAAAGCGGTTTTGCTTGCAACTGGTGGCTTTGGGCGAATTTTCAAAGTCACGAGCAATGCTCACACTCTCACTGGTGACGGTTGTGCGATTGCTTTCAGGCGAGGCATCCCCCTTGAGGACATGGAGTTCTACCAATTTCACCCGACAGGCATTTACAAGATGGGCATCTTGTTGAGCGAGGCAGCAAGAGGAGAAGGGGCTTACTTGCGAAACGGATTGGGCGAACGGTTCATGGAGCGATATGCGCCGAAGTTGATGGAACTTGCTCCCCGCGATTTAATCAGCAGGGCGATTTACCTTGAAATTCGCGAGGGGCGCGGCGTTGACGGGAAAGATTATGTGCACCTCGATTTGCGTCACTTGCCCAAGAAAGTGCTTGATGAGAAATTGCCTGACATAACGGAGTTTGTGCGGGTTTACTTGGGACTCAATCCCGAAACTGACCCAATTCCTATTCAGCCGACTGCCCACTACGCTATGGGCGGGATTCCGACCAATGTTGATGGGCAAGTGGTCTTGGACGAAAATAACACGCCCCTTTGGGGACTCTACGCTGCCGGAGAATGCGCTTGCGTCTCCGTTCACGGGGCAAATCGGCTTGGCACAAACTCCCTCGTTGACATCTTGGTCTTCGGCAGAAGGGCTGGCTTGCATATGGCTGAGTTTTGCAAGGCAGCAGATTACGCTCCGCTGCCATCCAATCCAGACCAAGCCACCGTCACGATGATTGAGCAGTTCATGAAAAACAGTGACGGAACTGAACGAATTTCCGCAATACGGCGTGAGTTGCAGCAGGTGATGATGGACAAGGCTTCTGTGCTGAGGACGGGCGAGGAACTGAAAATTTGCCTTGACAAAGTTCGCGACCTCAAAGAGCGCTACTTGAGGGCGCGAATAGATGACCGCAGTCAAACCTTCAACCTTGACTTGATTGAGGCTTTTGAACTCGGCTATCTCCTTGATTGCGCTGAGGCTTTGGTTGCAAGCGCTTTGAACCGAACCGAAAGCAGGGGTGCGCATTACCGCGAGGACTTCCCTCAGCGCGACGATGCAAACTGGCTCAAACATACGCTCGTTTACCGAGTTGCTGACACTGACTGGAAATTCACGGGCGAACTTCAATTTCGTTACAAGCCTGTCACCATCACGAAGTATCAACCCGCTGAGCGCAAGTATTAGGCTGTGGACTGTCAGTCTCCACTCCCTTTTTGCTCCAGAACGAGCCACAAACCGTCGTGACCGGCAATTATGCCATCTTGCTGGAGGCTCGGTGCGAGTAAACGGTGGGGCGGCGTCCAATGAGGCGAGAAATGGGTTGCCACAAACTGACCGCCCTCTTTCAATATGCCCTCGCACAATAACCGTTCCCGCAACTTCCGAACTTGCTCCAAGTTCATGTGCTCGTCAGTTGCGGGAGCAAGCCCAAAGGTGGCATCGGCGACAACCAAATCCAAAGCGAACTGGCGCAAGTAATCAAAAGTTTCGTCGGGAAGCCAGCCAGTGTCTGTTGCGTAAAAGATTGCAAACTCGTCCCTTTCAAGCACGAAAAGCAGAGCGTCTTCGTCGCGGGTGTGTTCCGCTAAGACGGGGTGAACTTTCGTCCGCTCGTCCAGTTTGAACGGTTCAAAAGGCTTCAACTTCTGCAACTCTATCTTGAGGTCGTATTTGCCGCCGACTTCCTTCAAAAAAGCGCGACATTTTTCTATAACCTTCGCGTTCCCGTAAACCGTCAGCGGCTGCAAATCGGGCAGGGGCAACATGTCTTTGCGAGGCGTCCTCTGCGCCCACTGAACGGAACGGCGGAGCAACAATGGGTCGGTGCTGAAGTGGTCGTGGTGGGAATGAGTGACGAGCAAGTGCCTGACTTTGTAAAGTTCAACTTGAGCCCTCAAAGCGGAATGAGGCAAATCGGGTGGGCAATCAATTAGCACATCGGGAAAAAGCAACGCACACGAAAAATGCCTCCACTCTCGTTCCTCACTTTCCCGGGCGTTGGCACAATAATCGCAACCGCACCAAGGCGACGGGTAAAGGTCAGCCGAACCAGTTCCCAACAGGACAAATCTCACCATCCGATGACCCTCGCCTTCTCAAAAATTCCACAGCACCAATTTGCCATGTCCACGACAAATTGTAACGCTGCGAGAAAGAATGGTGGGAGAGACGAGAGGAAGCGAACTTATAGCGGCACACAAATTGCCGTCAGGCAAAATTTCGCTCAAAATTTTGGACTGGTGATAGGAAATGCGAGCGTTCGCTGTTGCCGTTCTGGTGTTGGTATCCTTTGGGCACTGGTCAGTTGGGCAAGGACAAGCACAATTTGACAATCAACATTCGCCATCCGCATCAATCCCGGCAGAGTGGCAGAGTTGGGGCGCAGAAACGGATTGGGAATTGACAGCGATAGCGCACCTTCTGTTGCGCGGTGAGCCTAACGCCGAAAGGTTCAAAGATGTGCTCGTGCTTCCGTTGAGGGAAGCCAACGCTTTCATCACTTCTGACGGCTACTTGGTCATCACGGAAGGTTTGTTGGAACAGTTGAACGGTCGTGATGAAATTGCCTTTGTCATTGCCCACGAGTTAGCCCACTTGGTCAAAGGTCACCCGCGAAACTTGGAAACCAACCTGACCCGCTTGGAGCGAATTAGAACCGAGGTTGAAAGGGGGCTTGGCACATCCGTAGTTGGAACAGGTCTGCAACTTTTGGTCAATGCCATCGCGAGTTACTACAGCCGGGAGAGGGAAAGGGAAGCGGATGCAGAAGCGGTCAGGTTGATGGCGAAAGTTGGATTTGACTTGAATGCTGCGCGGCGAGCCCTTGAAAGGCTGAGTGAAGGCGGCGGTTTCCTCAGTTGGTTTCGGTCTCACCCCTTCATCAACGAACGACTGGAAATCGTTGGCAAATCCATTCGTCGTTGGAATTCTGCTGTTTCCGAACCACCCAAAATTGAGCCGCCACCGAGTCAACCGCCCGAAGTCTATGTTGACCTTCAAATGCTCCCTTGGTTGGGGCGAGAACGGAACTTGTGGCGAGAGTTTTCCGAGGAAGTCGCAAAGTGGTTCTGGTCGTCGCTTTTGGAAGCGGCACAACAATCATCTTTCTCCTTTCGCCCTGTCAAGCGCTGGCAGAGGCACAGGGCGAAAACTTGGACGCTGAAAGTGACTTTGAACAGTTGGCAAATCTTGCCCTTGGAACTTGCAGGGGATGAATGGCGCATTTGGGAGTTGAGGATGAATTGGCAGTTGCAAAACGAGAAGGGCGAAATTTTGAGGGATGAGGAGCAACGCTTCAGCATCACATTGACCAAAAACGAAGATGTCCGCAGTGTAGTCATGAAGTCAGCGCCACTGTTCGCCCAGCGCTTAGCAAAATTCGTCGCCCAAAACTATTCAAAGCCATAAACAATCACGCATCACGCTTCACGCATTACGAAGGAGGTGTCCGAGGTGGCGATTTTGGTCAACAAAGACACAAAAGTGTTGGTGCAAGGCATCACGGGACGAGAGGGCGAGTTCCACACCAAGTTGATGCTGGAGTATGGGACGAAGATTGTTGCGGGAGTGACGCCTGGGAAGGGAGGACAGAATGTCCACGGCGTCCCAGTTTTTGACAGCGTTCATGAAGCCGTTGATGCTGTCGGTCAAATTGATGTCTCGATCGTTTTCGTCCCGGCGCCCTTTGCTGCCGACGCCATTTTAGAGGCGTTGGACGCGGGAATCAAAGGCGTCGTCATCATCACTGAAGGCATCCCTGTCCAAGACATGCTAAAAGTTGCGAGAGCCTTTGAGATCGCTGGCGATGACCGCTGGTTCATCGGACCAAATTGTCCCGGCGTCATCACACCCGGCGAATGCAAGGTTGGCATTATGCCCGCACAAGTCTTCACACCGGGACGCATCGGAGTCGTCTCCCGAAGCGGGACACTGACTTACGAGGTCGTTGCCGAATTGACGAGGGCTGGCTTTGGTCAGAGCACATGTGTTGGGATCGGCGGTGACCCAATCATTGGGCTAAACTTCGTTGAAATCTTGCGCCGCTTTAACGATGACCCACAAACCGATGCCGTTGTCCTGATCGGCGAAATTGGCGGCACCGATGAGGAAGAGGCTGCAGCGTTTATCGCAAGCGAGATGAGAAAACCCGTTGTTGCTTTCGTGGCTGGAAAGACCGCTCCCGAAGGCAAAAGGATGGGACACGCAGGCGCAATCATCATGGGCAGAATGGGGACAGCCCAAAGCAAAATTGAAGCCTTCCAAAAAGCAGGTGTCCCTGTCGCTGACTTGCCAGCACAAATTCCCGAACTGCTGAAACAGGTTTTGAGTTAGTGGCAAAATGGGAATGCCTTTAAGGCGCACAAGTCAAGCGAGTGAAAGGAGTTGCCCGAAGATGGGCGCACTTAAAGTCGGAACCGCAGGCTACAAATACGAAGACTGGGTAGAGCGGGTCTACCCAGCAAACCTGAGGGAACGCGACTTTTTGCCTTACCTGTCCCAGTTCGTTGATTGCGTGGAGATCAACGCCAGTTTCTACTCCCTGCTTTCACCCTACACCTACAAGTCAATGGTTCGCAAGACGCGCGACGATTTTGAGTTCATCGTCAAAGCCCACAAAGCCTTTTCCCACGAGCCAGACAAAGTTTCCGAAGTGCTTCAGCCCTTCAAAGAGTCCCTTCAGCCCTTGATTGATGCTGGCAAACTCGGTTGTGTCCTCGTTCAGTTCCCACAACGCTTTCACAACACTCCCGAAAACCGAGACCACTTGCAGAAGGTCGTTGACTGGCTGGGCGATTTCCCGTTGGTTGTTGAGTTCAGGCACATAAGTTGGGTTCGTGAAAGCGTTTTTGAATTCCTCAAGCAACTCGGCGTGGGCTTCGTTTGCGTTGATGAACCAAAATTGCCGGGCTTAATGCCACCGGTTGCGGTTGCCACTTCACCCATCGGCTATGTCCGCTTCCACGGGCGCAATGCCGAAAAGTGGCATCACCACGAGCATGCTTGGGAGCGCTACGACTACCTCTACAGCGAAGACGAACTGCGTGAGTGGATTCCGAAGTTGAAGCAGTTGGTCCAGCAAACAGAAAAGACCTACGCAATCTTCAACAACCACTGGCAAGGGAAAGGTTTCGTCAACGCTCAAATGTTGCGCCACTTGTTTTCCGAAAGCGCCGAATGACTTTAGCCACTCGTCAAACCTAACGCCTGAACCAGCGCAGGTTGATATGCGAACAATGCGGGTGTGCCACCTGTGTGGACGAAGATGACTGTATGCTCACTCGTCAGGCGACCGTCCCTTGCCATAGCCACAATAGCGGCAAAGGCTTTCGCAGTGTAAACGGGGTCAAGGACTATCCCTTCCATTTGAGCCATCAACTTCATCGCCTCAATGGCTTCAGGTGTCGGGACGCCGTAACCTTCGCCCACAAAATCGGTTGTGAAGTTGATTTCGTCGGGCGAAAATTGAAGGGGCAAACCCAACCTTTCCGCAACGAGGTTACTCAATTCAGCAATTCGCTCTTGAACCCTATGGCTGTGGGACGGAGAAACGCCTAAGACTTGCCAATCAAGCCTAAGCGCTTTTATCCCAACAACAAAGCCGACCTGAGTCGGCGTTGATGAACTGTGGACGATGTGGGTAGGCTTAATTCCGAATTGGCGACACTGTTCCACAAGTTCGAGAAGGCAAATGAGATAGCCGAAGCCGCCAGAGAGGTCTGGATGGCGGATGACAAAGGGCTTATGCCCTTTCGCCCTATACTCCTCAGCAACCCTCTCTTTGGCTTCCTCCAAATCTTCATCCGGTCCGATGAACCGAACATCTGCCCCGAAGAGGTAGTCAAGGAGCAAGTTACCTTGCGGCTCAATTTTGAGCCGCTCTATCTCAGGGTTGCGACGGAGGACAAGGGCGCACTTTAGCCCCAACTTCGCACAAGCGGCAGCCGTCTGTCGGCAATAGTTTGATTGAACTGCAGCACCATTCACGACGACATCGCACCCGTCATGAATTGCCTGACCGAGCCCGAACTCAAGGTGTCTGGTCTTGTTGCCACCGAAAGCCAAGCCAGTCAAGTCGTCTCGCTTGATGAAGATTTGGACGCCCAAAAATTTTGAGATGCGCTGAAGCGGTTCCAGAGGCGTTGGGAAATTTCCCAACTGGACTCTCGGCAGTTTGCCCAACCGTTCCCACAATTCCGTTTCCGTCACAACGCTGCTGACCACTTCCTTTTTCCCTCCTTCCAAATTTGTTCGTTTCCTGCTCGGTGTGTTTGTCACTTCGTCGCCGTTCGTTTATTTTCAACTTCCAGCAGAACAATTGTGACACCTTGACGGTGGGATTTCACCAAGCCACCGAAATCAAATTGCCACCTTTTGATTTCACGCCCCCTGAAAAACGGTTCTTCTGTTGCTTCCTCCAAGACCAGCATGTGGGTTAACTTTTCCTTCAACCGCTTCATCGCTCGTTTGTTGAGCATCTGAGACGGCATCAATTGGTAAAGTTGCAAGTCGGAGCGATTTTCAAGCAAAGCGAGAGTTGGGTCTGGTGAGAAAGAACCGACGAGCAGAACCGAATTCTTCGGCAACAACCGCTCAAGTTCGGACACGAAAGCCTCAACTTGTTGGCGGATTTTGGGCACAGCAGCGGCATGGCGCGAAACCACACTTGCCTGATAAACCCACCAACCCAAAGCCAACCCAAGCAGGATGATTTTGACTGCATTTTGTCCCCTGTCCCCTGTCCCTCGTCCCGCTTCAAAGTTTGCTTTTTGCCAAATGTGCCAACCGATTGCTGCCAAGAGCAGGTAGCCAAAAGGCACGAACAGAGGCGGATACCAAGCCTCAGCGCCCAAAGTGACACTTGCGTAAAGGGCAAAGATGAAAGCCATCAACCAACGGGGTAAAACCCACTTTTCCCGAACACCTATCCAAACCGCCACTAAAAGCAAAGCGCTCCATAACATTGGGTTCAATGGTGCGCCCAAGTAATGCTGGACACCCCAAAAAGTCGTTCCCGAAAGGAAGGCAAGCCTATAAGTGAACGGATAACTTTTGTGGGCGAAGTGGGCTTTTATCTGCCCCACAAAAATAGCCCAATCCTGCATCGCATAAACAAGCCAAGCCGAAAGCCCAATCAGAAACGGGAGAGAAAAAACCACACCGCTGCGCCATCCACCCCTCTTGACAACTATGAAACCGCTGACCAACCAACAAGGCAAAGCGACGGGGTGATTGAAGACAGCAAGTGTGGTGAGCAACCCAACCCAAAAAAATTGAACTGGAAATTGGAGGTCGGGAAGCAGCACTCGGTTCTCTGATCGTGCACTGCAAGCCAAGAGCAAAGCCGTTGCCATCAAAAGGCAACATGTCAAAATGTCTGGTCGGACGAAGTTGGAGGCGAATTGGAAAGTCAAATCAGTTGCCGTCCAGAGGAGAACAAGGACAACCGCTAATGGCGGAAGCCTTAACCGAACAGCCAAAACCAACAAAAGCAAAAGCGTCAAAGCACCGACAAGGCGAGAAAACCACCGACCCTCACTCAGTTCAAATCTCCTGTCCCGTGTCCCTTGTCCCCTGTCGCCCGGTAAGATTTTGCACCAAAGGCTCAGCGCAAAAGGGTAAACGGGCATTTGCCAGTAAGTCCGCTTGTCCGCTCCAATCAAAATGTCGTCTATCAGGTCGTTTCGGAAACCTTTGCCTTGGGCAATGTTTTGAGCCAACCGCCCAATTACGACCTCATCGTGCCAAGGGACAAGCCAAGCATCCCCGTAAAAGTCCAGCAAAAGCAAAAAAGTAACGATAATCGCACACGATGCTAAATTTACCCAATGGGGCAAGCCGTTCCTTTCCCGCATCAATTCCTGTTCACCGCTCCTTCTTCGGGAAGGGTTAGTCACTGCCAGACCGAATTGACTTGGTTCACATCGCCGCAGGTTTCCGCTTTCCGGTAATGGCAGGCTCGGTTACCGCCTCCTTCGGGAAAATTTTGCCTGGGTTCAAAACTTCGTCTGGGTCAAAAACCGATTTGATTTTTCGCATAACGGCGAGTTCTTCGTCAGTGAACATGAAAGGCAGAAAATCTCGCTTCTCCAAGCCGATGCCGTGTTCGCCAGTGACTGAGCCTCCAACCTCAACGCATCGCTTCAGAATATCGGCGCTCGCCAAAAGAGCCCTCTCCAACTCTTCGGGCTTCCGCTCATCAAACAAGATGCACGGGTGCAAGTTGCCATCGCCGGCGTGGAAGATGTTGGCGATACGAAGCCCATACTTTTCGCTGACTTGGTAGATGAACCGCATCATTTCAGGCAACTTGCTTCTCGGCACCATCCCGTCTTGCGTCAAGTAACTTGGCGTCAAGCGCCCCAACGCACCGAAAGCTCTCTTTCGGGCGAACCAAAGTTGGGTTCGCTCCTTTTCCGTTCGGGCGAGCAGAATTTCAATGGCGTTGTTCTTTCGGCAAATTTCCGTCACTCGTTCCGCTTGCCTGTCCAAAGCGACCTCAAGCCCGTCAAGTTCAATGACCAAAAGGGCTTGAGTCCCTTCAGGAAGTTGCAACCCAAAGGCTTCTTTCAATGCCCCAAGCGCAACATAGTCAACGAACTCGGCAGCGGCAGGGATGATGCCTGCGGCAATTATGTCTGAGACGGCTTGCGCTGCATCTTCAACGCTCGCAAACGATACCCTCATGGTTCGGTAACTTTGCGGGTTTTTGGTCAACTTTACCCATGCCTTGGTGACGATGCCGAAAGTTCCTTCTGAGCCAATAAAAACGCCCCGCAAATCGTAGCCTGTAGTCTCTTCGGTTTTGCCACCGAGCCAAACTACTTCCCCATCGGGCAGGACAACTTCAATGCCCAAGATGTGGTTTGTCGTGACGCCGTATTTGAGGGTGTGAGGACCACCCGCGTTTTCAGCGATGTTCCCACCTATCGTGGAGACGACTTGGCTTGAAGGGTCAGGAGCGAAATGAAAGCCCCATCGCTTCACTGCTTCTGTGATGTGGATGTTGACAACACCTGCTTCAACGAGAGCGCATCGGTTGCGGATGTCAACTTCAAGGATGCGGTTCATCCTCGTCGTGGATATTAGGACGCCGCCCTGTTCAGCGAGCGCGCCACCGGACAGACCAGTCCCGGCGCCACGAGGGATGATGGGAACGCCGTAACGGCGAAGGGTCTTGACAACGGCAACAACTTCCTCAGTGCTTTTCGGGAACACGACCAAATCGGGAGTATGCTTGAAGACGGACAAACCGTCCGTCTCGTAAACCACCAACTCGTTTGGGTCAGAGATGACACCCTTAACTCCGACAATCTCCCGCAACTCTTGCACTAACGCTTCTCTCACCATGCCGTTCGCCTCACTTTCGCAATCAGATAGTGCCAGTAAAAGTGTAACGCCGAAAGGATGAAATTTGAGTGCGTAGTGCGAAGTGTGGGGTGCAAAGGAATCGTCGACTAAAGTCGGCGCTCAGGTTTTCCCGTCATCAATTACGGACTAAAGTCCATCATGCGTGCAAGCGTGCATGCGTGCAAGTGTGCAAGCGTGTTATAGAGTGAAGCCAACACCATAAATTGCTTTGTTGAGCCACCAAGCCAATTTCATGCCACTGACTTTAGCCAGTGGTTGGTGACGAATTTTTCCGAGCGCCGAATTCATTCGGCGAAAATTCGGAGAGCACGGCTCTTGCCGTGCCGAAAATTTTCAGTCAGGCAGAAGCCTGACCCTCCAAAGCAGTTCACAAATGCCTCGTTCTCATCTTACAGCCAGGGGGCAGAAAATTGGCTGTGCACTTCTACCCGCTGCCCAGTCTCTGCTGACTTTTTCGCGGCAAGCATGACCTCCAGCACATGGAAAGCGTGTTCAATGGTCATTAGCGGTTTTTCGCCAGTGGCAAGGCACCGCGCCAGATACGAGCCGCCCTGATACCATTTGTAACCCTTTTGGTCTTCGCAAATTACTTTCCATGTCCCGGCTTCAGCGTCCCAAATCTCTACGCCCTTCGGTGCCCAGTCCCAGCCCAGCAAGTTGATACTGCCCTTCGTGCCAACCAACTCAATAGTTCGCTCATCGTGGTAAGGACCATACACAAAGCCGGTCATCACACAGGAGAAGACACCATTGCCGTGGTCCATCAGCACGATGGCATTGTCTTCCGCTTCCACTTTCACATGCTGCCCTTCTATAAACCGCTCTTTGATGGCTGTTCCCATTAGAGCAGTGACGCTTTTGGCGGGACCAAGTAGACCTGTCAGCGTGGTGATGTTGTAAACGCCCAAATCAAATAGACAGCCACCGCCCTTCTGGTAGAACCAAGGTCCCCAACTGGGTCCTCCATGCCCATACCAAGCACGGGCAACATATACATCGCCCACTGCTTTCTGTGCCAGCAGTTTTGCCATACACTGGAATGCCGGACTGGTGACTACCGTCGGCGCAGCCCAGAGGTTAACACCATGCCGGCGAGCAGTTTCTATGAGCGTGCGTGCCTCATCCAGAGTAGTGGCGAAGGGCTTTTCGGACAGCACATGCTTGCCAGCCTGTAGCGCCTTCAGGTTAACAGGGTAATGCTGCTGCATGGGGGTAAGGTTGATGAGCATCTCAAACTCGCACTGGCTGAGCATTTCGTCCAAGTCGGTAAAGATTCTGGGTATGCCAAATTGTTCGGCGCGTTCACGGGCACGCTCCTCTACCACATCGCAAAGAGCAACAACCTGTGCATATTCGCAGGTCTTTAGGTCGCTCAGGTAATGGCGGCTGACGCTCCCACATCCTACAATCGCTACCCGAATCATAGACAACCTCCTGTCTGCATGTTGTCCATCACCATGCATGCATGCCGAATCCAGAAGGCTTATGGGAGTGCGAGACCCTTGCCGAACGGCAGCGAATGGCGAGTAGCGAAATTTCTGAACTCAGCACTCAAATAGGGCTTGCCCTCCCAAGCCAACCTCAATGCCTTGTTCTTTTAGCCGACCATCCGTTCACTTTTTGGCGAACGCCTCATCAAACCTGACCTTTGATGCCTCAAATTCCCAAGACTTGGCGCGTTGGCAAGCCTCTTTTGCTCCATATTCCCTGTCCATGCCCATGTCTTCCCACTCGACGGAGAGCGGTCCTTGATAGCCGACAGCGTTCAGGGCTCGGATTAATTCTGGGAAGTTGACATCGCCGTGACCGAGCGAGCGGAAGTCCCAGCCTCTTCGTGGGTCACCCCATGGGAGCATGGAACTCAGGATTCCTGCCCGACCGTCGCGTCGAACTTTGCTGTCCTTCAAGTGGACATGGAAAATTCGGTCGCCGAACTCATAGACGAACTGAACTGGGTCGACGCCTTGCCAGACGAGGTGGCTTGGGTCAAGGTTGAAACCGAAGGCAGGGTGGTAGTCAATTGCTTCAAGGGCTTTCTTCGCTGTCCAGAAGTCAAAAGCGATTTCGGTTGGGTGAACTTCCAAAGCGAACTTGACGCCGAGGCTGTGGAAGTGGTCCAAGATTGGCTTCCATCGGTCAGCGAAATCTTGGAAGCCCTTTTCAATCCAGTCGCGAGGTGTTGGAGGGAAGTCGTAGATGAGGTGCCAGATGGATGAGCCAGTGAAGCCGTTAACGACGGTGACGCCCAAGTTCTTTGCTGCTTCGGCTGTTCGTTTCATCTCTTCAGCAGCCCTTTGTCGGACACCCTCTGGGTCACCATCGCCCCAAACTCGTTCAGGCAAAATTGCTTTGTGCCGTTCGTCAATGTTATCGCAAACGGCTTGACCGACCAAGTGGGCAGCGATTGCCCACATGCCCAGTTTGTGCTTTTTGAGAGTGTCAAGGATTTTCTTGCAGTAGTTTTTGTCCTTCGCAGCCTTCTCAACATCAATGTGCTTGCCCCAACAAGCCAACTCCAAGCCATCGTAACCCCACGAAGATGCCTTTTTTGCGATTTGCTCAATGCTCATGTCCGCCCATTGGGCAGTGCACAGTGTAATAGGTCTTGCCATCACACAACACCTCCTCACTTGTTTTTCCCGCCTTGAAAGGCGGTCATTGTTCTTTGCAGAAAGAATTCCGAGGGCGCCGTTTAAGCACCCTTGCTTCAGTCAAGGTTTTACAGTTCAGCGATTGAGCGCGGGTTCCAAGTGCCCTTGGCAACGGCAGGGACGAACCCTTCAAGTTCAGCCATGTCAATGCCGACGACCTTCTTTTCTTCTGCGCTCTTGTATGCAGCCATCAACAGGGCAGTTGTCCAGAGACCATCGTCCAAGGTTGTGAAGGGAGTTTCGCCCTTGAGGAAACTGACGACCATGTGTCGGTCTTCAGCGACATAGCCGTAAGTGAAGGCTTCATTGCCGATGTAAGGCATGAGACCTTGTTCGGCATTCTGCTTTTCAACGAGGTCTTCACCCGCTTCTCCAACGATGTTTCGGCTGAAGAAGACTTGACCGTCACCGACGAGGGTGTTGACTTGCATCATGTATTCAGGACCAAGGACTTCAAAGGTTAAGCGCAAACCTGCACCAACAAAACTCCAAGAAGTCGTTGCCTCAACGATGACCAAATTCCCGCTCGGCGTCTCAAAGACGATGCGTGCCGCAGCGTAGTCTTCCGCGGGATGTTTGGTGTAGTCAACTTCAAGTTCGTCCTTCCACATTTCCTTCAGTTTGGCTGCGTATTCTGGGCGAGTCCACTTGAGGGATGCAATTTGAGCGTAGACGGTTTTGGGTTTGAGCACGGACATTCTTTGCCCAAGCGGAGTCAAGAGATACCAACCAGCAAGGGCGCTGTGGCAGAGCATGTCGTTGAGGACTCCTCCGCCCTGCAAATCGCCGCGCCAGAACCATGCCCGGTGCGGACCGCTGTGTTCTTCGGCACAGCGAGCAAGGTATGGTTCGCCAGCAATGGCTGCGCCTCGCCGCCAGATTAGTTCCTTGCCCTTCGTAACTGCTGGGGCATAGACTTGGTTCTCCAGATAGCCGTGATTGATTTTCGCCTCGGTGATTGCTTGGTAAATTTTCTTGGCTTCAGCGAGGTTGCGAGCGAGAGGCTTTTCAACTGCGAACCCTTTCAGTTCAGCCCTGCCGCTTTTGACCTCATCGGCAATAGCCTCAGTCAATTCAACTCGGACATTGTTGGGAGCGAGGAGCCAGACGGCATCAACATTTGGGTCACGAACCATCTCGCGGACATCTCTGTAAATCTTCGGCTCGCCGACACCCAGTTCCTTGCAGAGAGCAGCCAGTGACTGTGCTTTCGTTTCGTTAGGGCTACAAATTGCCACTATGTCGGCATCTCTAACCCAAGCGAAAGCCTGAGCGTGGAACCGAGCCACGAAACCGCTTCCGACAAATCCGACACCCAGACTCCGACCCATCTTCACGCACCTCTTACGCAAAAGTTATCCACCATCGTGAGAGCGACCTCACACAAGTTTTTTTCGCCTGCAGTCAAGTTTTTTCGCTTACTTCTTCCGCTTCCCTGCTGTAGCTTGCTCTGCCTGCTTCTTTCGCCTTTCCTGAATCTCTGGCAAGATTTCCACTGTCACCCACTTGCGCTTTTGAGCCGACCGTTCAATTGCATCCAGAACTCGCTGGCACTGCACGCCATCGTAGAAGTCGGGCTCAAAGTATTCCTCACCCGCAACGCCCCGAAGGAAGTCATAGACAGTGTGGACGAAAGTGTGCTCGTAGCCGATGATGTGTCCCGGAGGCCACCAAGAAGCGATGTATTTGTGTGTGCCCGGTTCAGTGACCATGACTTGATGAAAGCCGTGCACTTCAGGGGCATCATCGCGGAAATAAACTTCCAGTTCGTTCATCCGCTCCAAGTTGAAGACTATGCTGCCGTTTTCGCAGTTGATTTCAAACCTGTTGTAGTTTTTGCGTCCTGGGGCGAAGCGGGTCGCTTCAATGTAACCGATAGCGCCGTTGTCGAAGATGACGATAGACAGCGAAGCATCGTCCACATCCACTTCGCCCATCTGCTGACCTGCTCGTCCTGTCAAGCCACCGACTTCCTCGGCAGGCAAGGGACGCTGCTTAATGAAAGTGTGTAGGTAGCCGACGACTTCCACGATTTCGCCCACGAGAAAACGAGCCAAGTCAATGACATGTGCCGCCAAGTCACCTAAAGCCCCTGAACCAGCAACGCTTTTGCGCAATCGCCAAACGAGAGGGAAATTGGGGTCAACAATCCAGTCCTGCAGGTAAGTGCCCCGAAAGTGGAACACTTTGCCCATCCGACCGCTGGCAATTAAGTGCTTGGCGAGTTGAACAGCAGGTGCACGGCGATAGTTGAAGCAGACGCCATGAGTGACTCCTGCCTTCACAACAGCATCCAGCATCCGTTCGGCTTCCTTTAGGTTGCGAGCCAGTGGCTTTTCGCAGAAAACATGCTTGCCTTGTTTAGCGGCTTCAATGCTGACGGGAGCGTGGGAGTCGTTGGGTGTGGAGACATCAACGATTTGGATGTCATCTCGCCTGACCAACTTTCGCCAGTCGGTTTCATAACTTGCCCAACCGAGTTTCTCCGCCGCCGCCCTCACCTTCTCTTCACTCCTTCCGCATATGGCTACTAACTTTGGGACAAGCGGCGGGTCAAAGAAGTGTTTGACTTGCCTCCAAGCGTTGCTGTGAGCCTTACCCATGAACGCATACCCAACCAAACCGACGCCGACTTCCCTTTGTGCCATGACTTCCACCTCCTCATTTCCCCGTGCCGTCCTCAAACGACACGGTGTATTTTATCTCCGCCTTCTTCCAAAGTTGCTCGACCAACTCTGGCGCCAGAATGACCAACCGTTCCACCAAATAATCTTGACGCACTCTGTCGCGAATTTTCTCAAAGGGATTGCGTTCGCCGGGTTTTTTGTCCAGCACCCAGACGATGCGGTAAGTCAATTGACCAGAAATCTTCACTGCTATCGGGGGGAGGATTTCGTTCGGTTGGGCTCTCTGGAGAGGCAAGCGCATTTCTTCGGGCAATTCAGCGTATGTGAACTCACCCATCGCCCCTGGTATGATTGACCGTTCCTTTGACAACCGTTCAAACTCGCTGGCTAACTTAGTGGGTGGTGTCCTCGCCAACTGCTGGTAAATCTGTTGCGCTTCTTGAGGGGTTGAAACGATGATTTCCCGGATTTGAACCCTTTCGGGGCGATTGTATCGGATGAAGTGGCGATTGTAGAAGTCGCGCAATTCCTTCTCTGAAACTTCAACTCGCTTGCTGATGAGCCGTTCAAGCAATATCAGCCGTTTTGCTTCGTCACGCAAAGTCAAATCGCTCAACCGACCACGACCCAACTGTTTGCTCAAATCCTCCCGTCTCGCCCTTAGTTCCTCAAACCGCTGCTGAATTTCCGCTTCCGTCACGGTTATGCCTTCCTTCTCAGCCTCTTGCTCCAGCAGCCTCAAGGTAATCAATTGCTTCAGCGTCTCCTCACCGAAATCCGCCAGCAATCGCTCAAGGAGTTCACCCTTCGTTATCACAGTTTTGTTGACGATGGCTGCGGGTTCAGACAAATCCCAAACTCCAGACTTTTGTATCCCAAAAGCAGCCACCACAACTGCACCGAACAAGAAGCCGCAAAGCCATTGCCACCATGACCGCATCATGCTGTCACCGTTTTTTATGTTGCCTGCGATTGTCGGGAAAGTCAAGAGAGTTAAAAGGGCAAACCAAACTCAACTGCGCTAAACTGTGCTGATGCCTGAGAGTTGAACTTCCAAGGAGGCGAGGTCAATGCAAACTTTGGTTTCGCTTGCCCTGGCTCAGCGCACAGAAAGAGACCCGGCGATACTGCCGATTTTGCATAAGGCGTTAGACGGCAAGAGGTTGGATTTTGACGAAATTGTGACGCTCCTTAAAAGCCCAGATTTGCTGTCAATAGGGATGGCTGCAAACGAAATCCGATTCCGCTTGCATCCCGAACCCATCGTCACTTATGTCGTCTCCCGCAACATCAACTACACCAATGTTTGCGTGGACTACTGCAGTTTTTGCGCCTTCTACCGACCACCGGGGCACAAGGAAGGCTATGTTTTGCCGTTGGAAGTCATCCTACAAAAGGTGCAGGAAGCCGTTGAGTTGGGAGCAACGCAAATTT